>ENA-OQRA01000214-OQRA01000214.1-human-gut-metagenome-genome-assembly--contig:-NODE-214-length-37062-cov-23.391250_pt1 | contig 37062 bp, 29 predicted proteins | sample MGYA00243238_ERZ505106 | MGnify/ENA primary metagenome ERZ505106 (study PRJEB26097, sample SAMN02711298) | human gut metagenome | biome: Gut microbiome | host: Homo sapiens | place: Denmark...
GTCCATCTCGCCGTGGAAGTCCTCCACGCCCTGGATGTCGATGAAGGTGGTGAAGCTGCCGTCGTCGTCCTGGATCAGGCCGCAGGAGATGCCGGCCACAGGGGCCTTGATGGGCACGCCGGCGTCCATGAGGGCCAGGGTGCTGCCGCAGATGGAGCCCTGGGACGTGGAGCCGTTGGAGGACACGACCTCGCTGACCACGCGGATGGCGTAGGGGAACTCCTCCACGGGAGGAATGACGGGCAGCAGGGCGCGCTCGGCCAGCGCGCCGTGGCCGATCTCGCGGCGGCCGGGGCTGCGGGCAGGCTTGGCCTCACCGACGGAGTAGCCGGGGAAGTTGTAGTGGTGCATATAGCGCTTCTCCGTCTCCTCCCAGATGGTGTCCAGCTTCTGGTTGGCGGAGAGGGTATCCAGCGTGCAGACGGACAGCACCTGCGTCTGGCCGCGGGTGAACAGGCCGGAGCCGTGGACCCGGGGCAGCACGCCCACCTCGGCGTCCAGGGGACGGATCTCGTTCTTCTGGCGGCCATCCACGCGGTGACCCTCCAGCAGCCACTTCTTGACGATCATCTTCTGGAACTTGTAGGTGATCTCCTCCAGGTACTGGTCCATGTTGGGGTACTCTTCCAGGTACTTCTCGTGCCACTTCTCGATCATGGCGTTCCAGCGCTGCTCGCGGACGTTCTTGTCGTCGGTGTCCATGGCGGCCTTGGCCTCGTCCATGAAGTCGGCGGTGATCTTGTTGAACAGCTCGTAGTTGAAGTCGGCGTGGGGGTATTCGAACTTGGGCTTGCCGATCTCGGCCACCATCTGATTGATGAGGGCGATCTGCTTCTGGTTCTCCTCGTGGGCCTGCTTGATGGCCTCGAACATGACATCGTTGGGGACCTCGTTGGCGCCGGCCTCGATCATGACGACCTTCTTGCCGGTGGAGACGACGGTCACGTCCAGGTCGCTGACCTTGCGCTGCTCGGCGTCGGGGTTGAAGACCAGCTTGCCGTCCACCAGGCCCACCTTCAGGGCGGCCACGGGGCCGTTCCAGGGAATGTCGGAGATGGCCAGAGCGGCGGAGGTGCCGATCAGCGCGGCGATCTCGGGGGAGCAGTCGTGGTCCACGGCCATGACGGTGCACATGACGGACACGTCGTTGCGGAAGTCGTAGGGGAACAGGGGGCGGATGGGGCGGTCGATGACGCGGGAGGTCAGGATGCCCTTCTCACCGGGACGGCCCTCGCGGCGGTTGAAGCTGCCGGGAATGCGGCCCACGGCGTACATCTTCTCCTCGAAGTCCACGGACAGGGGGAAGAAGTCGATGCCGTCGCGGGGACGGGGGGCGGCGGTGACGCAGCAGAGGACGCGGGTGTCGCCATAGCCCACCATGACGGCGGCGTTGGCCAACTCAGCCAGCTTGCCGACCTCCAGCGTCAGGGGACGGCCGGCCAGGTCCATGGTGTATTTGTGATAGTGGGGGAACTGGCGCCTGGTGATGATCGTTGACATATCGTTTCTCCTTTTTTGTGAAATGGCATTCTGCCCGCGACCTATCGCCGTTAGCACTTGAAAACACCCCGAAACCCTGAATTTCGGCGCATTTTCAACTGCTAATGGTCAATTTGTACACGGCGCAGAATGTGAAAGAAGGGTGATGCGCAAGCGCACATCACCCTGTTTCAACTTACTTACGCAGACCCAGCTTGGCGATCAGGGCACGATAACGCTCGATGTCCTTCTTGGCCAGGTAGTCCAGCAGACGACGGCGCTTACCGATCATCATCTGCATACCGCGGCGGCTGTGGAAGTCATGGGGATGGACCTTCAGGTGCGCGGTCAGCTGGTTGATACGCTCGGTGAGGATGGCCACCTGGACCTCGGGGGAGCCGGTGTCGGTCTCGTGGGTGCGATTGGCCTCGATGATAGAGGTCTTCTGATCTTTCAGCATCATAGTTGTGTTTCCACCTTTCTTGAAATACGCCCGCAGCCTGGGCCGTGGGAGAGATGGAACGCTCCGCAGGGCTAAGGCAGGGGTCGGACGCGCTTAGCGCGTACTTTGAGATGATACCACAGAAAATCACCGTTGTAAAGTGGTTTTTGCGGCATTTCCGGGGATTTTTACGCCGTTACCTGAATGGCGGCCACGGGACAGCTGTCCGCCGCCTCCTGCACGCCGATCTTCTGCGCGTCCGGGATAGGGTCCACCGTCACCCGGGCGGGCTCGCCGCTGTTCAGCGCAAACACCTCCGGGCACAGCCCCGCGCACAGTCCGCACTGGATGCACGCCTTCTCCAACACCATTGCCTGCATGGAACACACCTCCTTTTGATTGATGGAAGTATTTTCCCCGGTTTGCGGCGGGGTTATTCAGCTCTCCGCGATGTGCCGGGCGAAGGCCGCCGCCTGCGCCTCGATGCCCGGCAGCTTCACAAGGCTGCCGCGCTCATTGGCCGTTTCCAGCAGGGAGAAGCAGGGCGGGAGATAGAAGGACTTGTTCATGTTCAGGGCGGAGATCAGCTGGCGGGCCAGCAGGTCGCCGCCGGAGTAGCCGGAGACGATCAGGCCGAAGATCCGCTTGTCGTACATACGGGTCTGGCGGAACAGGGCCGTGAGCCGGTTGACGCAGGCGGTCAGATTGGCAGCCAGGGCGTCGTTGTAGTTGGCGCACAGCATCACCAGCGCATCGCAGCGGCGGACGGCGGGATAGACCTCGTCCACCATGGGGCCGCCGTAGAAGCAGCCGCCCTGCTCGCCGAAGTGGAGACAGGCGGTATAGCTGCACCCGTTGCAGTCGGCCATGGTGCCGTTGCGGAGGCAGATCTCCTGCACGCCGAAGTCCGACGGAAGACCGGCCTTCACCAGCTCCCACAGGGCAAGGGTGTTGGACGTGGCGCGCTGGGAGGCGTGGAGAGCCAGCACATGGCGGATGGGGGCGGGCTTTTCCCAGCCGTTCAGGCGGGAGAGCAGCTCCGCCACGGCGGCATGGAAGGCCGTGACCTCATCGGTACCGCCGATCTGGGCCTGGGTGCGGAAATTCCGCAGGGAACCGGTGGCCTCCACCAGCGGGCGGCCGAGGAAGCCGCAGCCCGCCTGGTTGGCGGCGAAGACCATGTCCCGGGCCACATCCTTGGTGTAGAACTCGCCCACGCCGGTGACGATGCACGCGCCGATACTGTCGGAGAGCAGGTCCGTGCTGCGGCGCAGGCGGGAGAGCATACGGTAATAGGCCATATTGCAGCCGCCCTCGTCCAGCGCCACAGCGAACAGCAGACGGCGGCCGGCCAGGTCCTCCAGCCCGTCATCGGGGTCGCGGATATCGCTGCCCGGGGGCAGCAGGGGCACCAGCAGGTCCCGCAGGGCGGGGCTGCGGTCGTTTTCGGGGAGCAGAACGGTGAGCATGGCGGATACCTCCGTTATTCTATGGCGTTCAGCTTGGCGCGGGTGTCGTCGATACGCTTTTGCAGGGCAGGCGGCAGGGTCAGCGCCTCCGTCTCGATGCCGGCGGGGGTCAGACGATTGCGGCATCCCATGAACACCTGGCCGTCGTAGACGGAGGAATAATGCCACTGCCCCCGCAGCAGGGCCAGCAGGCTCAGCGCGCCGGAGGACAGGGCCGGGGCCACATAGGGCTTGTAGCCCAGCTTACGCATCTCCAGATTGGCGTGGGCCACCTTCTCCGTCAACTCACGGGAGAGGGCGTCGTCGTAGTGCGCAATGGAGTTGGCCAGCACCAGGTCCTCGCCGTGGGGGCCGAAGGCGCGGCCCTCGGTAAGGTAGGACGCGAAGCGGGGGTCCCTCCGGGCGTAGTACAGGGCGCGGGCGTGCATAACGCCCAGGCCGAAGCCCTGGACCTGGGCCGGGGACAGGCCGCTTTCACACAGGACGGCACGGCAGAGTGGGTCCACCGGATCGCTGACCACGCAGAACAGGCCCCTGTACCGCCTGTCCCGGGCCATACGGGCGTAGACGGACACCAGCTCCCGGTTCAGGCCGTACTGGGCCATGCGGACATCCCCCGCCGTAACAGAGGTATCCGGGATCATCCGGGAGGCGCAGAACAGGAACACGTCGCCGTCGAACAGCTGCTCCGGCGCGATGATGTCCACCGGGGGCAGCGCCGCACCGTCCGGGGACTGTATCTGGTTCAGCTCGAACTCCCAGCGCTCGGAGACGCCGGGGCGCACGTCGCAGATGCCGATGGAGTCTATCACGTCGCCGCCCATGAGCCGCAGGCCCGTCAGCAGCGTGCTGCCCACATCGCCCAGAGCCAACAGGGTGACGCGGCACTTAGACGGGATGCGCGGCAGGTTGGTATCGTTGAGATCGATCATAGTAGCTTCTCCTGTTTCTATCTTTTTGCCTCCGGCGGGGTGCTGACGCGCAAATTTCACGCCAAGGCAGGCCCCCTGAGGAGCAGAGAATGTGCCGGATCTTGCGTCCTGCCGATGACGAGGCGGCGCCGCATGGCCTTGATAAAGGTTCAGATTTTGTGTCAAGACGAGGCGCGGAGGCGCAGCCCCCCCCCTTGAGGAATAGAGAATGTGCCGGATTTTTCGTCCTGCGATAGCGGGACGGCACACGTCATGCCCGTAAAAGCGATGGATTTTGCGTCCTGCCGATGACGAGGCGACGCCGCACAGTCTTGATAAAGGTTCAGATTTTGTGTCAAGACGAGGCGCGGAGGCGCAGGCGTACCGTGTGTACGTCAAGCCGACGCAACGAAGTATTGGCGCAAAAGATGTGCCTTTATCTGGGGCGCATGCGTTTGAGGAGCTCTATATCTCCCTCAAGATACGTGCTGGCGGCGCGGGAGAGATCGTAGGTCATGCAGCCGCCCTTGTCGGGACAGAGGGGCAGGATGACCGCTTCGCCGAGACGGCTGAGGGTGAGGTTGCGGGCGTAGAGGGAACGGAATTCCGTTTCAAGGGCCAGAAGAATGTCGCGGGCGTTTTCGAGGCAGCAGAGGGAGAGCTCCCAGGCGGTCTCGTCGTCCATGCCGGTGTATTCGGGGGCGGCGTAGGGCAGGATGCGGTTGACGGCGGGCTGAAGGCCGCCGGGCAGGGCCTCGCTGCGGCGGACGGTATCGCCGCCGATGAAGGGATAGAGCGTGGACTCGACGAAGCGCAGGCGCAGGTTGGGCAGGTAGTAGATGGCGTCCACGTCGTAGCCCAGCTGCTCCATGAGGTCGCGGCCCATGCCGGTGAGGTAGCCCACCAGCACCTGATCCACGGGGGTGTTCGTCTCGGCGAGCAGCGGAGCCAGGCGGCGGATACGCTTGCCGTCGTGGAGCATATCGTCCACGAGAATGACGGGGCGGGCGAAGGCGTGGATGGTGCGGACCTGGTCGGGCAGGGGCGAGTAGTCGGGGTAGGCCTCGATGGAGTAGGCACTGAGGTCCGGCTCGTAGACCTTGTCGGTACGCAGGGTCTTGGTGACGGTGTTGGGCACGGCCACGCCGCGGAGGATCTTGCCGTAGGGAACGCAGATATCCGGGCCGAGGACGCGGGGCGTTGTGGGCTCCGCGGGGACGCCGTTGCGGCCGGTGATACGCTGGAGCAGCCGGTGATAGATGACGCCGGCGGACAGGCTGAGCACCAGAGAGCCGGGCTGCAGCTTCGTCAGCGCCGCCTGCAGACGGCGGTGGGCGGAGGCGATGGCGGCAAGCACACGGGGCGAGGAGCTGAAGGGCGCCTTCACCGCGGTGTCCACGTTGCGGCTGAGGACGATGGGGCAGCGCATATCCACGGCCAGGGCGTCCGTGCTGTCACCCGCCGGGACGAAGCCCTGAAGCGTCAGCAGCTGGCGGCCGTAGCCGGAGACGGCGCCCTCCAGGGGAAGGTAGAGGGCATAGGTGAACTCACGGCTGAGGGCCAGGGTCAGCACCTCGGTGATGAGCAGCTGGCAGAGGTCGCTCTGGCGCTCGCCCCGGGGCACGAACAGCCCGCTGATGAGCAGGGTGCGGCCGCCGGCGTTCTGGCGGACCAGACCGGAGAGGGCCGGGTCGCCCAGGCGGGCGAAGAGGCGGGCGGAGTCCAGGCAGGCGTAGCTGGCCGCGCCCAGAATGGTGCCGTCGGTGTCCCGGCAGACCATCACGTCGTCGCCGCGGCTCTCGATCTGCGTCCGCAGCGCCGCGGCGGTGGGCACGGAGAGCATGGTGCGGAGGAATTTCTCCGCCGTCTCCGGCGAGGCGGGCAGGAAGCTCAGGTCCTCGGTGCGGAGAACGGGCTTGTCCTGGGGCTCGCGGAGGTACAGGCCGCGGCGATAGATGAACTCCTGCACCGTGGGATCGATGAGGTTGGAGATGTCGCGGTTGGCATCCACCGCCTCGCGGATGCGGGTGGAGCTGATCTCCTCCAGCTGGGGCGGGAGCGTCAGCTCCAGCACCTTGCCGGTGATGCAGCTGTAATCCGCCGGCTCGGCATCCGGCTCGGTGCGGCGGAAGACCACGTGGTCGAAGGTGTGGATGGAGTCCGGCGTGACGGGCTTTTTGTAGGACGAGGCGTGGAGCACCACGTCGCTGCCCACCACGATGGACACGCTGCGGCCCGGGAAGGCGGCGCGCAGCTCGTGGAGGTTCTCCGGGTTGGCGATGTTCACCGGGAAGTCCTCCGGGAAAATGCTGACGTGGAACACGTCGGCCACGGCCATGGCGGCGATGCGCCGGCGCAGGCGGTAGGGCTGGGTCTTTTTGGACCAGGAGAACTCGTCAATGGCCAGCAGGACCTCGAAGCCCTGGTCGCGGATGGCCCGGACGATGCCCTTGTGGGACAGGGTGAAGGGGTCGAAGGTGCCGGGGAAGAAGGCCACGGGGCGGGGCGCGCCGAAGTCAAAGCCCTTGTGGAACAGGCGCTCCTCGGTGATGAAGCGGTAGAGCTTGCCCAACATGGCGGCCCGGTAGTAGAACGTCAGGCCCTCGCCGGGGAATTCGTCCTGGGCGGAGAGCAGCTTGCGCTGGGTGAGCATAAAGGCGCGGCGCTTTTCGTGGCGGCCCAGCTCTCCGGAGCCGAAGACCCGGCGGCCCAACACGAACAGGGCCTCCTGCCGGGTGGCGCCGTCAATGCCGCTGAGGCCCCGCATCAGCAGGCCCAGCAGCCGTTCACGGCGGCGGCGGTAGGCGTCGTCCGTCTCCGGGAAGCGGGAGCGATAGGCATCGTACGCCTCATAGATGACGCCCACGGTATCCAGCACGGAGGCGGTAACGCGGCTGTCGGAGGAGCTGAGGTTCACGCGGAGGTCGTCCAGCACCTCATCCAGCTCCGCCGGGGGCAGCCACAGAGCAAAACGGCCCAGGTAGTCGGGGATATACTTGGTGAACTCCTGCTGGCCCAGCTCCAGGCCGCGGCACAGCTCCACCGCCACCTCGTTGCGCTGGTCGGCCGTCAGGCGGGGCGCCAGGGCCAGCAGGGCGTTGCCGGCGCTGTGGCGGACGGTGACGCGGTCGCTGACCTTGATGAGATTGGACAGGTGGGTGGCGATATGGAGGGCGGGGCTTTTGCCGCTGCGGGCAAAGTCCGTCAGCAGGCGCAGGTTGCCCTGCTTGGTGATCCAGGGGGTGGCGGTCTTCAGGTTGTCCAGGAAGATCTCGGAGACCACGTCCTCCGGCAGAAGAAGGGGCGCGCCCTGAGAGAGCACATCCTGCTTGAGATAGCGCAGGGTGCCGCTGTCGCCGTCGGGGACGGCGGTCACGGCCTCCAGTGCGCGGCCGTCCTCCGGGTACAGGCGGGCGAGACGGTCCAGCAGCAGCACGGCGGCCATGCGGATGGTCAGGTCCTTACGCAGGGACAGGGCGGCGGCAAAGTCCGTCATCTGCCGGGCGCGGCTGGCCGTATAGGCCGTATCCGGCAGAGCGGCGGCGGTATCCAGCAGCTGGAAGGCGGTGTAGTCGTCCAGATCCTCCGGCCTGCGGTAGTAGGCGAACACCGGGGCCAGGAAGCGCTCCTCCCGGCCGGGGCAGTGGCTCAGCAGGGAGCCGACGGCGAATTTCAGGGTATAGCCGATCCAGCGGCGGTGCTGGGGCATGAGCTTATGGTCGGGATACAGTATCTTGTCCAGATAGAGCCTCCACTGGTCCACGTCGGTGATGGCCCGGGGGTCCGGACGGATGTCGGCGGGGCGCTCCTTGGCGTAGCCGGCGTGGAAGCCGGCGATGATCTCGCCCAGCAGCGCCGCCGCCTGACGGCGGATATCGCCCTCGCGGTGCATCAGCAGCTCGTAGAGGAACGTCAGGGTCTGGACCTTCTGTGGGATATGCAGATAGAGGGAGTAGGACTCCATCACCGCCAGATAAGCGCGGAGACGGCGCCAATCCGTCTCGCCGCGGGCCTCCTCCAGCAGACGGGCGAAGCTGCGCTGGTCGGTGAGGCGGTGCATCAGCTCCATATTGTGGCCCACGCAGCGGAGCGTCAGGGCGCGGAGGGCCTCGTCGTCGGTCATAAGGGCGGTGTGCTTCTCCGGCAGCGGGGGCGTATCGCCGCCGGACATGGTGACATCCACGCCGCAGCTGACCATGAACTGCTCAAAGTCCTCCAGCCGGGCGTAGACCCGGGTATAGCGCTTCTGCTTCTCGCCGTCCACGTCATCCAGCTTATCCAGGATCACCTGAAAGGCCTGAGCCAAGGTGGAGATACGTGTGATCTCCCGGCCCTGCGCATCGTGGAGCTGCTTGACGCGGAAGTCGGCGTAGATCAGCAGCAGCGCCTCCACGGAGAGGTAGTCGGGCTCCAGGTCCCAGACGGAGTGGTTGGCGGCCACGTGGCCGATATCGGTCATCCGGCGGCGGCGGAACCACTGGTCGGTGTAGAAATAGTGCAGGTAGGGCACGCGCTCGCCGGGGCGGCAGCCGAACTTGCCCAGATCGTGGCCGGCGGCGGCGCCGGAGACCAGGGCCACGTCCACGGCCACGCCGCTTTTCCGCAGGGCGCGGGCGGCGGTGACGGCGAGGTGGTGGACACCGGCGATATGCTCAAGGGTGCGGTAGGGCGTGACCTCCAGGCCCAAACGCATCAGCTCATAGACGAACTCCCGCCTCCACAGGCGCAGGAAGCGCTGATAGGACGGGGCACAGGGACTGCCGGCCAGCTCATCATCGGTCAGGAAATCGAAGGTCCAGGCCGGGTCGTGGGGCAGCAGCTCCGCCTCGGCGGCAAACAGCACCTGCAGCACCGACAGCAGGAACACCGCACCGGGGGCGAAGGGCTCCGCATCGGTCTTTTCCGGGTAGAGCAGGCGGCGGGCATAGTCGTAGGCATAGGCCAGCCAGCCCTCGGACGGTTCGCCGGGGCACAGCGTCTCCAGCTCCGGGCGGCAGAGGGCCAGCACGTCGGCGCAGCGGAGGCGCGCGCCGCTGAACAGCCCGGCAAAGCGCTGCATATAGCCCTCGGTCTCGAGGGCGCGGAGCAGGGCGTCCCCGGGAGCAAAATAGTCCGCGGCGGGACGGTCGGAAAGGCGGCGGCGCAGGGCCAGGTCCATCTGGCGGATACGTTTTTTGTTCATGGCAAAACCTCCTGCCGGTGGTATCGTACGCGGGCCGTGTCCGCCGAAAGGCGCCCGTACACCGGTAAGATGTCCGGGATGGACACGGCACACCATAATAATAGGACACTCCCCCGCACGCTGTCAATATTCCGCGGGGCGTTTTGCCACCGTTTTGATACGGAACCTTAGTAAGGTCTTAAGCGTGTGTTCACGATTTGTTCACATTTTGAGGGCCAGGCGCATGATATGATATTGTCGGGGGCAGCGGCGGAACGGAATGACAATTTCTGCCGTCTAAGTAAATAGGCAAATCATCCCGCGGGCGCGCGGGAAGGAAAAAGGAGAACACGACATGAAAAAAGCGGCTTTTGTACTGGCGCTGGTGATGCTGCTGGGCTGTGTGTCCGGCTGCGGCGCAGCGGAGGGCGAGGCCTCCGTGCAGTCGGTGTCTATGATCTGCGGGCTGGGGTCCGTAGGTCTGGCGGACCGGTTCGCAGGCATCGTCAGCCCGCTGGGCGAGACGACCATCAAGAAAAACGACGCCATGACCATCGACACCATCAAGGTGAAGGTGGGCGACAGCGTGAAAAAGGGCGACGTGCTTCTGACCTATGACCTCAGCCAGATCCGCACCGACCTGGAGATGGCCCAGCTGGAGCTGGAGCAGCTGAACGCCACGCTGGAGGACCAGCAGGCGGAGCTGGAGCGTATACAGAAGCTGATGGACAGCACCTATGACGACGCCACCAAGCGGCAGTACGCCCTGGATCTGCGGGAGCAGAACGTGAAGGTGCTGGAGACGAAGGCCAACATCGCCACCAAGAAAAAGGACATTGAGAAGCTGAAGGCCAACACCGCCGACAGCACCGTCAAGTCCCCGGTGGACGGCGAGGTGCAGTCCCTGAACCCGGACGGCGGCACGGACAACTCCGGCAACGCCCTGCCGTTCATGACCATCGTGGAGACGGGCGGCTTCCGCATCAAGGGCTATGTGAATGAAAACAACGCCAGCGTGCTGACCGAGGGCACGGCGGTGGTCATCCGTTCCCGGGTCAGCGACCAGACGTGGAAGGGCAGCATCAGCTCCATCGACTGGAACAACGCCCAGCAGAGCCGCAGCGACTTTGGCGACGGCGACACGGCCATGTCCAGCAAGTACCCCTTCTATGTCACCCTGGAGGGCAGCGGCGAAGGACTCTTGATGGGCCAGCACGTGTACATAGAGCCGGACTACGGTCAGGAGGACACCCAGGACGAGAGCCTGATCAACCTGCCCAGCTACTTCATCAACGACGCCGAGGGCAAGCCCTGGGTGTGGGCTCAGAACAGCAAGGGCAAGCTGGAGAAGCGGAGCATCACCCTGGGCGAGTACAACACGGAGACGGACACCTATCCCGTGACGGACGGCCTGACGGCGGAGGACTATATCGCCTATCCCGACGACAGCCTGAAGGCGGGCATGACGTGCATCACCTATGACGACGCCACCTTTGACCCCAGCGCCAGCGGCGGCGAGGTATACCCCGAGGGCGGCGGTGAAAAAATCGACGAAAACGTGCCCATGGACGGCATGGACGGCGGCGATATGCCCGCTGAGAACGACACCGTCACGGACGACGGCGGCACCGCAGCCGTGATTCCCGGCGGCGAGGCCGCCTCCGCGTCAGCGGTCATTCCGCCGATGGAGGGCTGAGCATGATTTTGGAAATGCGCGATATATGCAAGGACTATCCCATGGGGAAGTCCGTGGCACATATCCTGAAAAACGTGAACCTTGACGTGGAGGAGGGGGAATACCTGGCTATCATGGGTCCCTCCGGCAGCGGCAAGACCACGCTGATGAACCTGATCGGGTGTCTGGACGTGCCCACCAGCGGCAGCTATCTGCTGGGTGGGCGGGACGTGACCACCTGCAACAACAAGCAGCTGGCGGAGGTGCGGAACAAGGAGCTGGGCTTCGTGTTCCAGAGCTTTAATCTGCTGCCGAAGCTGACGGCGCTGGAAAACGTGGCGCTGCCCCTGCTGTACGGCGGGGTGAAGAAGGCGGAACGGCTGGAACGGGCCCGGGCCGCGCTGGAGACGGTGGGGCTTTCCGACCGGGTGGACCACCGGCCGGACCAGCTGTCCGGCGGACAGTGCCAGCGGGTGGCTATCGCACGCGCCATTGTGGGTAAGCCGAAGCTGCTGCTTGCCGACGAGCCAACAGGCGCGCTGGACAGCGCAAGCGGCGCGGCGGTGATGGAGCTGTTCCAGCAGCTGCACGAGAGCGGCTCCACCATCATCATGATCACCCATGACCATTCCATCGCCAACCACGCCGCCAAGGTCATGACCATACGGGACGGCGTACTGTCGGGAGGTGACGACTATGAGTGAGAAGCTGACGCTGCGGGAAAAGCTGCATATCGGCGAAAAGCGCACCGACGGCGAAAAGCCCCGCATGAGCAAGAAGCTGAAAAAGGGCATTATCGCCGCCGCCTGCGTGGTGGGCGTGTGCGGCGCGGTGTGGGGCGGACTGACCATCGCCCGGAACGCCCAGCGGGGCGACGTGAACGTATACGCCGTCAACGAGTGCGCCATGACCGACTACTGGGGGGACACCTCCAACACCAGCGGCATGGTGACCACGGACAAATTGCAGAAGATCTACATCTCCCAGAGCCAGACGGTGAAGAAGGTGTGGGTCAAGGAGGGCGACAGCGTCAAGAAGGGCACGGCGCTGGTGAGCTATGACTCCACCCTGACACAGGCCACCGTGGAGCGCGCCAAGATCGACTATGACCGGCAGACGGAGAACCTGGAGGTCATGAAAAACGAGCTGGAGCTGCTGAAGAAGGCGAAGAACAAGGAGACGCTGGAGGCGGAAAAAACGAAGCTGGAGGCGGAGCTGCAAGCGGAGATCAGCCGGCTGGACGGCGCCGGCGGGTACGACCCCGAGAAGGCCGTGGAGCCCGGACTGGTGACGCCTATGGCCGAGGGCTCGGGCAACAGCAAGGATAAGCCCATTTACTACTACTGGCTGACCGACGAGCCTCTGAGCGATAAAGTGCTGCGGAACCTCCTGCATGGTACGGAGATAAACCGGGCCACACCTATGGATAAGACCCCGACAGTGAGCACCTATCTGGTATTGGTGTCCCGGGACAAGGATAAGATGGGCGGTATGCCCACCAGCCGCGGCCTGCTGATAACAGAGACATTTACACCGGACAGCACAGAGCAGCCTGTTGAGGGTGCACCCATTTCCGGCACGGTGAGCATTTCCTTCCGGTTCTGCGATCTGCCGGAGTACATCGACCCGGAGCGCACCTACGACAGCGACAAGTACAAAGAGCTGACCCGGAAGATCGCCCAAATCCAGGAGCTGCTGGAGTCCTCCATGACCCAGCTGGATCTGAACAAGGCCATTCTGGAGAAGGCTCAGGCGGTAAAGGAGCAGGAGGTCAACCTGAAGGTGGCGAAGCTGAAGCTGGACAAGAAGCTGGCGGAGCTGGGCGACGGCAACGTGTACGCGGAGTTCGACGGCACGGTGAAGGCCGTGCGGGACCCGGACGAGGCCTATAACAACAGCGAGGCCGTGGTGGAGCTGTCCGGTGGCGGCGGATATTACGTCACCGGCACCCTCAGCGAGATGGATCTGGGCAGCGTGCAGGTGGGCGACACCGTATCCATCAGCAGCTGGATGACCGGAGCGGCCTGCGAGGGCACCATCGTGTCCATCGACGACTATCCCACCAGCAACGGCAACAACTGGGGCGACGGCAACAGTAACGTGTCCTACTACCCCTTCAAGGTGTTTGTCACCGAGGACGCGAATTTGCAGCCCAATGACTATGTGGATATACAGTACCAGAAGGACACCAGCGCGGAAGAAAGCGGCAGCTCACTGTATTTGCAGAGCATGTTTATCCGGACCGACAACGGCAAGAGCTATGTGATGGCCCGGGGCGAGGACGGCAGACTGGAGCAGCGGTGGGTGCAGACCGGCCGGGATCTGTGGGGCAGCTACACCCAGATACGGGGCGGGCTGACCATCGACGACTACGTGGCGTTCCCCTATGGACGCGACGTGGTGGAGGGTGCCCACACCCAGGAGGCCACGACCGACCAGCTGTACAACTACGGCATATAAAGGAGGCGGGATAACCATATGTTGGAAAATATAAATCTCGCCTTTCAGGGCGTGTGGAGCCACAAGCTGCGGTCGTTTCTGACCATGTTGGGCATTATTATCGGTATCGCCGCGATCATCACCATCGTGTCCACCATTCAGGGCACCAACGAGCAGATCAAGCAGAACCTGATCGGCGCGGGCAACAACGTGGTGCGGGTGACCATCGGCGCCACGGACAGCCAAAACTATTTCGACCTGAACTACTCGGCGCTGCCGGAGGGTATCGACCCAGTGACCCGGGAGATGCGGGATGAGATGGAGAAGCTGGGCAGCGTGTCGCTGGTGAGTATGTACTACTCCCGGGATTGGTGCGACAACGTATACGTGGGCAATACGGCGTTCAGCGGGTCGCTGTACGGCGTGGACGACCACTATCTGACGGCCGTGGACTATGCGGTGAACTACGGACGGTCCTTCACGGCGGCGGACTATGAGAACCGGCGGAATGTGGCGCTGATCGACGCGAAGTCGGCAAAGTCGCTGTTCCAGGGCGAGAACCCCATCGGCGGCACCATCGAGATCAACGGGATGCCGTTCACCGTGGTGGGTGTGGTGTCCTCCCGCTCCAGCAGCGGACCGGTGATCAACAACTTTAAGGATTATCAGATGTACGCGGGCAGCACAGCGGGGACCATTTTCATCCCGGACGTGTGCTGGTCGGTGCCGTACCGGTATGATGAACCCCAGTACGCGGCGGTGCGGGCCACCAGCACCAACGACATGACCGCCGCCGGCGACAATGTGGCCAAGTACCTGAACGAGAACGCCATCCGGACCACGAAGTACAAGTACGAGTCCAAGGACCTTCTGCAGCAGGCCAGCGATCTGCAGAGCCTGTCGGAGAGCACCAACAAGCAGTTGATCTGGATCGCGGCTATCTCGCTGGTGGTGGGCGGCATCGGCGTGATGAACATCATGCTGGTGTCCGTCACCGAGCGCACCCGCGAGATCGGATTGAAGATCGCCATCGGCGCGCAGCAGAGCCGCATCCTCTGGCAGTTCCTGACGGAGGCGGCGGTGCTGACCAGCATGGGCGGCATACTGGGCGTGGCTACGGGCATCGGCCTGGCGGAGATGATGTCCCACATCATGGGGACACCGGTGGCCATCAGCGTACCGGCGTGCATCATCGCGGTGGCCTTCTCCATGGTCATCGGCGTGGTGTTCGGCCTGGTGCCGGCCATGAAGGCATCGAAGCTGAACCCCATCGAAGCCCTGCGGAGAGAATGATACGCAGAAAGAAAAGACCGGCTTTCGCCGGTCTTTTTCTCTGTCTGCTCCCGGCGAAGACACAGCGAAAGCAGAAAACAGCCCCCGGCAGGGGGCTGTTTCTTTATTTACTGCGGCAGCTCGCCGGGGGCGACCAGGATGATCTTGTCGGCCCGGTCATAGTCGCTGTACGCCTCCTTGGTGCTGCGGAGGAGCGTACCGTCGCCGGCGTAGACGTTGCGGTAGGTCTGGACGGCGTAGCCGTTGTGGCCGTACTGCTCCACCTCGGTGGTGCCGGGGGCCACGGACTCGGACTCCTGATAGACCGTCTTGCGCTCGGAGTAGGAGAGGAACTGGTTGGTCATCTCCACATAGTGGTCGTCGGTCTTGGTGCCCAGCAGGGTGATGGTCAGCTGGTTGGTCTCGTCGTTGTAGCTGGTGGTGATCTTGATGGGGTAGTTGGTGCTGTTGCGGAAGGCAAAGTCCGGGCCGCCCCAGCTGACCGTGGCATCACAGCCCGTGACGGGCATATAGCCGGGGTCGAACATATGGGCGTAGCGCAGGACGATCTGCAGGTCCGCCATGAGGGCGGAATAGTACAGCGTGGAGGATACCTGGCAGATACCGCCGCCGATGGAGGTAACGGTCTTGCCGCCGGAGTAGGCGGCGGCGGGCTGGAAGCCCCGGGCCTCGGTGCGCTGGCCCACAGTGGCGTTGTACCAGAACTCCTCGCCGGGGTTATAGATACGGCCGTTGATGGCGGCGGAAGCCAGCTTGATGTTCTGGCGGCGGCCCCAGGGGCCGGCACAGGTGGTGGTGCAGGTGCCGATCACGTCCCGGAACATGGCCTGCTCCAGCTCCTCGGTGGCGGCGGGCGGGAACTGCACCTGGGCGTCAGCCAGGAATTCCTCGCCCGGCTGGGCGGCGTCCAGTTGCTTTTGCACCGTCTCCACATCGAACTGTACGCCCACGCGGGACTGGGTGGGCTTGCCGGTGGATTTGTCGCAGATGGCGGCGGCCATGGTGCCGGCGATCTCGTCGTGGAGCGCCTGCACGTCCATGGGCGCGGCGGTGCGGGCCGCGAACACACATTCCACGGACCGGGCTGCCGCGGACAGGTCGCGGCTCTCGAAGCGCTGCGCCAACTCGGCGCGCAGCGCCGCCGCGTCCAGCTTCTCGCCGTCCTGCGGCTTGGTGATGTACAGGCCCTCACCCTCCGCCAGCCGGTAGCCGCCGTCCGTTACGGTGCAGCCCACGGTGTCGGACAGCTGCTCACAGGCGGCGGTAAGCTTCGCCTCGTCCACGTCCAGCTGGGGCGTGACATCAACGGCCCTGAACCAGCTCTCGATAAAGCGCCAGCCGCCGCGGAGGAACGCGGTCACATTGCTGCCCCAGCCCCGGTCCTGCACGTCGCAGCCGGCAGCCTTGGAGACATAGACGGGCAGAACGGTGACGCCCAGGTCGGAAAGGGTGGTGCTGCCGATCTCCTGCCCGTCACGGGTCAGGCGGATGGTCATGCCGTTCAGCAGGGCACTCCCCTGCTCCGTCCAGCGCTGCTCGGCCTCCTGCGCCGACAGGCCGGACATATCCATGCCCAGCACGGAGGTGTTGGGAAACGCCGTGTGGGAATACAGCGCGTTGGCGGCCACACAGCAGCCTGCGTAGGCCAGCACCAGCACCGCCGCGGCGATGCCGATGATCAGTCCGGCTCTTTTGCCGGGGGTCTTGGGAGGCTTTTCTTCCGGGGCCGCGCGCTTGCCGGCCGTCTCCGGCGCGGGATCGGCGGTAACAGAGGACATATTCAACTCGTCGCTCATGGTGTCCCCTCCTTTGTATCATCAGGTTTGGGCAATACCGGCAAAATGCCGTGCCATTACTGCATTGTATCACGGTTTGTCAAGGAATGGGTTACAAAAGCGTTACGACACATCTTTCTGCGGCTTTGCGCGGGGAATGGTGACGGTGAGGCAGATGGCGTCCTCCGTGTCCCGGCGGGAGACTTTGGCGCCGACGCCGGCGGTCTGCATGAGCCGGACGCCCCGGTCCACGCTGTTGAGGAACAGCCGGACGTCTTTTAGGATATAGGTGCTGCGGCGGCGGGGCTGCGTCGTCTGGTTTTGCGCGACCAGACGGTCTATGTAACCCTCGGCATCGGCGACGTTCAGCTGGTTTTTGCCGATATGCTCGACGGCGGCAAGGCGCTGCTCCGGGTCCTCCAGACGCAGGAGGGCACGGGCGTGGCGCTCGGTCAGGCCGTAGCGGTGCAGAGCCTCCGCCACCGGCTCCTCCAGCCGGAGCAGGCGCAGCTTGTTGGCCACGGCGGACTGGCTGCGGCCCAGCTTTTCCGCCGCCTGCTGCTGACTGAGGCCGTAGCGGCGGAGCAGGCGGGCGATGGCGGCCGCCTCCTCCATGTAGTCCAGGTCGCGGCGCTGGAGGTTCTCGATCAGGGCCAGCAGGGCGGCGTCCTCCTCATCCACCCGGGCCAGCAGACAGGGCACCTGCCGCAGCCCGGCGATCCGCGCCGCCCGCCAGCGGCGCTCGCCGGCCACCAGCTCGTAGACTGCGCCCTGCTGCCGGACGGTGAGCGGCTGCAGAATGCCGTAGGCGGCGATGCTGGCCGCCAGCTCCTGCAAACTCTCCGAGTCGAACCGGCGGCGTGGCTGCTGGGGATTGGGACGGATATCGTTGATGGGTATGTATCGCACACGGGCAGAGAGGAAATCGGTCTTCTGGTCTTTTTTCATGGCGGTCGCCTCCTTTTTTGCCTATTGTACGGCGGGAGGCCTGTCGAAAGCGGGCGAAGACCGTCGGGAAATAAAAAAATGCACCCGCCCCTGTCGGGACGGGTGCGGCGGTCACTGCTTTGTGCGGATATCCTCGCCGAAGAAGGGCAGGATCTGGTAGGCACCCTCGATACGGGAGAGGATGGGCGCGCCGTAGCGATGGCCCAGCTCCTCCGGGGCCAGGTTGGTGCTGATGATGGTGGACCTGCCGGAGAGCATACGGCCGTTGACGATCTGATAGAGGGCGCTCTGGACAAAGGCGGTGGTCATCTCGGTGCCCAGGTCGTCCAGGATCAGCAGGTCGCAGCTCTCGCAGCGGCGGACGTCGGCATCGCTGACCTCGTCGGGGCGGAACTTGGCGTCCTCATAGCGGGAGAAAACGCTGATCGCGGTGTCGTAGACCACGGAGAAGCCGGCGTCGCTGACCTCCCGGGCGATGCAGGCGGAGAGGAACGTCTTGCCCAGACCGGTGCCGCCGGAGAGCAGCAGGCTGCCGCTGCCCCGGGAGAACTGGCGGGCAAAGTCCCGACAGACATCGAAGTTGCGCTCCATGTTGGCCCGGGGCGAAACGCCGTAGCTGTCCCACACGGCGCTGTCGTACAGGTCGAAGCGGAAGGTGTCGAACCGGGCCTCGCCCAGCGGCAGGAGCCGGGAGAGCTCCGCCAGCTGCTCGCGGGCATAGTACTGCTTCAGGCAGGCGCAGACGCCGGACCGGGTGTAGCCGGTGTCGCCGCAGAGGGGACAGGCAGGTTTGTCCTCCAGATAGTCGGCGGGATAGCCCATGTCCTCCAACAGGGTGGCGCGCTCGCGCTGCAAGGAGAGATTTTCGTCCCGCAGGACCCGCAGGGCGGGCAGCGGGTCCTCGCCCTTTTTGGCGGCGGCGGCCACGATACGGCTCATGGTGGTGCGGAGGGTTCGGTCAATGTCCCGCAGGCGGGGCTGGCGGGCAAAGACCTCCCGGCGGCGCTGGTCCAGCTCGGCCTCCCGGCGCTGGCGGGCCTGGTCAAAGCGGGCAATGGCCCGCTGCATGATGATACCGTCGTATGACATACTCTCACCTCTTGATATAGCGGCGCATCCAGGCGTCCTTGTCCCCGGCGGGGGCGGCGGACTTACCGGCGGCAGCGGGCCGCTTGCCGGCCGCCTCGCCCTCCTCTACCTGGCGGGGCGTGTGCCAGCCGGCGTCGTGCCAGCGGCGCAGGATGCCGTTAAGATAGCGCCAGTTCAGGTCCTTCTTGTAGAACACCGTGCGCTCATAGGCCAGAGCCACCGTCTCCGGCGGGAAGCCCATGTCCATCCACTGGTCGATGTAGCGGCGTTCGGCCTCCACCGGCGACCTGTTAAGAATTCGTAAATTCGACAAATAGGAAGTGTACTTCCTGTTGCGCTCTGCCCATTTTTTCAGGTATACTGCGGCAGCATTTTGGTCAAATATGCCAAGCTGTGCCCAGCGATAGCCCTCTTTTTCCACCTGGCGCATGGTTGGTCGTCTGCCCTCGCCCCACTGGCTGCGAGCCCGTTCGACACAGTGGCACACCAGGAGATAGATCACGTCGGCGGGCATACCCAAATCGTCGTAAAGACCGGCCAATATCTGCAAGTCGGCGGTGCGGAGCTTCTTGCCCAGCTGCTGCTCCGTCTGTGGCACCAGCAGGCGGAAGCCCTCGTTGTCCGTCAGCAGTCCGGCGATGTCCTGAGCGGTGTAGACCGGGCGTTCGTCCGCCGGATCGGGCGGTGCCTGGCGGGCCGGTCGAGGCAGCAGGTCCAGGTCCTGAAGGACCTTCTCCGCCGCGTCGATCCGCAGGCGGCTGATGGGCAGGACCTTTTCCAGCTCCTCCGGCGTGACGCCCCGGCCGAAGCGGCGCAGGGCCAGATACAGCAGGGCGGCGTCGCCCTGCCCGCTTTGCAGCAGCTTGTCGGCCGCATCGGCGGGCAGCGTCAGCTGCTCCTGCCTGTTCCGAAGTATATAGCCGTCCATGGCGATGACCTCCCCTCTCATTCGTGCTCTCCATTCTACACGAAAAAGGGGTCGGCGTAAAGCGGGGCGGGACAACTTTTTACAAATTTCCGCTTTTCGCCAAAATAGACTTTTCTCCGGCGGGTTTTGTGGTATAATGCTATTTGTATAAGTATATATACCCAACGAAATGAATTAAGGAGGGTTTTGGCATGGCGAACCGGGTAACGATGTCTATCTGCGGCACGGAGTATATCCTCGTAGCGGAGGAGGACGCCGCCTACATGGAGAAGATCGGCAACATGGTGGATGCGGAGATGCAGAAGCTGATGGACAGCGCCCACATGAGCCGTGACGCGGCGGCGGTGCTGGCGGCGGTCAATCTGGCGGACCAGCTCACCAAGGCGCAGGAGGGCGCGGAAAATCTGCGCCGGCAGGTGAAGACATATCTGGACGAGGCCAGCCGCGCCAAGAACGAGGCGGCGGAGTTGCGCCGGAAGCTGCAGAACGCCCAGAACCAGAATAACCGCCGGTGATGATGGAGCTTTTGGCCCCCGCGGGGGGATATGAGGCACTGACCGCCGCGGTGCAGAACGGCGCGGACGCGGTGTATATGGGCTTCGGTGCGTTCAACGCGCGGCGGAGCGCGAAAAACTTTACCGACGAGGAATTCGCGTCGGCGGTGCGGTATTGCCATCTGCGGGGCGTGCGGGTCTTTTTGACCCTGAACACCCTGCTGACCGACCGGGAGCTGCCCGGAGCGGCCGCGGCGCTGCGGAAGGCCAGCGCCATGGGCGTGGACGCGGTGCTGGTGCAGGACTGGGGCCTGCTGACCCTGGCAAAGGAGATCGTGCCGGACCTGCCTCTTCACGCCAGCACGCAGATGAGCCTGTTCACGCTGGGCGGCGCCAATGCGGCCGCGGCGTTGGGCATGGAGCGCGTGGTGCTGGCCCGGGAGCTGGACCGGGACGAGGTACGGGAGATCTGCGCCGGCTGCGGCGCGGAGATCGAGGTGTTCGGCCACGGGGCGCTGTGTATGTGCTACTCCGGCCAGTGCGAGATGAGCGCCGTGCTGGGACAGCGCAGCGGCAACCGGGGCGCCTGCGCCCAGCCCTGCCGTCTGCCCTACGGCGTGAACGGCCCCTGCCGGGACGCGCATCCCCTGAGCCTGAAGGACGCCAACCTGTCCGCCTATCTGCGGGATATGGCGTCTATGGGCGTGGCCTGCCTGAAGCTGGAGGGACGACTGAAGCGGCCGGAATACGTGGCCGTGGTAACGGGCATCTACCGCTGCCTGCTGGACGAAAGGCGGCTGCCCACGGCGGAGGAATCCGCCGCGCTGGAGCAGGCCTTCTCCCGCAGCGGCTTCACCGACGGCTACTGGCTTGGTAAAAAGGGCAAGGCCATGTTCGGCACCCGGCCGGAGAACGTACCGGAGCCGAAGGCGCTGTTCGCCGCGGCCCGTGAGACCTATGAAAACGGAAAAGAAAACCGAAAGATACCTGTGAACCTCCGTCTGACGGTGTGCCGGGGCGAACCGGTGCGGCTGGGCGGCGCGTGCGCCGTCCCGGGCGGCGTCACCATAGTCATGGCCACGGGCGATATGCCGGAGGAGGCGCGAAACCGCGCCGTGACGGAGGAGGAACTGCGGCAGCGGCTGACCAAGACCGGCGGCACGGTGTTCGCGGCGGATCAGATCGAAATAGAGCTGGACGAGGGGCTGATGGTGTCCGCCAGCGCGGTGAACGCGCTGCGGCGGGAGCTGCTGGACGAGCTGGCGGATCGGCGGATGGACACTCCGAAGCGCCGTGAACTGCCCGCCTCTCCCCTGCCGGAGGCCCCGGCGGGCGCGGCGGAGCTGGACTTTACCGTGTCCATCAGCAGGCCCGATCAGCTGACGGCCGAGCTGCTGGCGGAACGCCCCGCCATCGTGTATATCCCGGCGGAGCTGCTGGATAAGATGGACCTGATGCCCTATATCGGGCAGGCGGAGTTCTGCGCGGTGCTGCCCCGGGTATTCCGCACGGCGGACGAACCGGTGTTCCGGGATATTCTGCAGCGGCACCCGGAGGTCGCCTCCGCGGCCATCGGCAACCTGGGCCATCTGGCCATCGTGAAGGGCCTGAGCAAAACGCTCCGCGGCGACTTCGGTCTGAACGTGTACAACAGCCGGGCGGTGCGCTTCTGGCAGGAGCAGGGGCTGTCGTCCGTGACGGCCAGCTTTGAGCTGCGGTGGCAGCAGGTGCGGGACCTGGGAAAATATGCGGACTGCGAGGCCCTTGTCTATGGCCGCCTGCCGCTGATGATCACCGAAAACTGCGTGACGAAGAACAGCGTGGGCTGCGCCCATGGGGCGGGCAGCGTGCTGACCGACCGGCGGGGCGAGCAGTTCCCGGTGCTGTGCGCCTACGGGTGCCGGTGCGAGATCGAGAACGGAAAGACGCTGGTGCTGGCGGACAAGCCGGAGGTGTTCCGGTGCGGCCTGCGGTACGGACGCCTGCGGTTTACCACAGAGACGGCGGCGGAGTGCGCGGCGCTTCTCCGCGCCCACAGAGCCGGGACCGTCACCGCCGGTGACAACAGCACACGCGGGCTGTTCTACCGGGGCGTAGAGTAAAACAAATGGTATAACACTCGTTATAATTTACAAACCGTATTCAATTTCAGGAGAAATAGGTGTTACTATGGAGCTGAAGATCAAAGCCCTGTCCCCCAAGATCGGGACGGAGATACCCCTCCCCCGCTTTGCCACCGCCGGCGCGGCCTGCATGGACCTGTGTGCCTGCATCGACGAGGCGGTGACGCTGGCAGCCGGGGAACGGCGGCTGGTGCCCACCGGCATCGCCATCGCCCTGCCGTCGGCGGACTACGCGGCGCTGGTGTTCGCCCGCAGCGGGCTGGGCATCAAGAAGGGCGTGTGCCTTTCCAACGGCGTGGGCGTCATCGACAGCGACTACCGGGGCGAGATCGGCGTGGGGCTGGTGAACCTGGGGCGTGAACCGTACACGGTGCAGCCCGGGGACCGAATCGCCCAGCTGATGGTGGTGCCGGTGGTGCAGCCCACGGTGACGGTGGCGGAGGACCTGGACGAGACGGACCGGGGCGCCGGCGGCTTCGGCTCCACAGGCAGGTGACGTATATGGCAAAGATCGTGCTGGCCTCCGGGTCCCCCCGGCGGCAGGAGCTTTTGCGTCGGATGGGCATCACCGACTTTACCGTCCGGGTGCCGGAGGTGGAGGAATACTTCCCCGCCGGGCTGACGCCGGAGGAGACGGTGTGCTACATCTCCCGGGAGAAATCCCAGGCGGTGGCGTCCGACGCGGACGAGATCGTCATCACGGCGGATACGATGGTGTTTCTGGACGACAAGAAGCTGGGCAAGCCCGCCGACGAGGCGGAGGCCCTGCAAATGCTGACGGCCCTGCAGGGTCGGCGCCACACCGTCTGTACCGGCGTGACGGTGCGGCAGGGGGAGAAAGCCCTGACCCGCGCCCAGCACACGGACGTGTATTTCCGTCCGGCCACACAGCGGGAGCTGAAGGCCTACATCGCCGGGGGCGAGCCCATGGACAAGGCCGGGGCCTACGGCGTACAGGGACAGGGCGCGCTGCTGGTGGAGCGCATCGACGGCGACTTTTTCAACGTGATGGGGCTGCCGGTGGTGCTGTTGGCGGAGATGCTGGGCTCCTTCGGGATACAGCTGCTGGGATAATGCCCCTTTCGCTCCCTCTGAGAGGGTGCGCTGCCGCCTCCCCTGCCGGGGGAGACTTCAGAGAGGAACAAACGACACATGAAGCGATTTTTTACGAAAACGGGAATATGGCTGCTGGCCGCGGCGGCCACCATCGCGGTGGTGCTGTGCGTGGTGTCGGCCCTGAGCTCCGGAACGGGGCTGCTGCACAACGCCCTGGGCGTGATCGCCTCGCCCTTCCGGGCGGCGGGTTCCGCCGTGGCGGGCTGGGTCGGCGGCATTAGCCAGCGGTTTGAGGACGTGGAGACCCTGCAGCAGGAGAACGACGAGCTGCGGCAGCAGATCGCGGAGCTGGAGGAGCAGCTGCGGCAGATGGAGCCGGCGGCGACCGAGAATAAAGAGCTGCGCCAGCTGCTGGGCCTGCGGCAGCAGCGCAGCGACCTGGTGTTCGAGGCGGCCCGCGTCACCCAGCGCGACGTGTCCAACTGGGCCAGCACGCTGGTGCTGGACCGGGGCAGTCAGCACGGTGTGGCCATAGGCGACTGCGCGGTGGACAGCGCCGGGAACCTGGTGGGTGTGGTCACAGACGTGGGCCTGAACTGGTGCCGGCTGTCCACGGTGCTGGACACGGACTCCCAGTTCGGCGCGCGGGTATTCCGCACCGGCGAGACGGCGGTGGCCGGCGGTGACCTGGCGCTGATGGCCGAAGGCCGGCTGCGGCTGCAATACCTCAGCGACAGCGCGAACCTGATCAAGGGCGATGTGATCGTCACGTCCGGACTGGGCGGCTACTATCCCGCCGGGCTGGTCATCGGCACGGTGGAGTCCGTGCAGACGGATGACGGCGGGCTGGCGCGGTACGCGGTGCTCTCGCCCAAGTGCGATGTGGCGGCGATACAGGAGATGTTTATTATCACGGATTTTGACGTGATCCAATGACGGAGGACGGCTATGACACGGCGGGCGATACTGCTGAAGTGGATATTGTACTGTCTGTGCGCGCTGGCGCTGGCACTGCTGCAGGGGCTGGTGCTGGTATACGTGCGGGTATGGGGCGTACACCCGTTCCTGCTGCCGGCCATCGCGGTGATACCGGCCACGCTGGAGCGCAACGAGCAGGCGCTGCTGTACGCGGTATTCTTCGGGCTGGCGTGCGACCTTCTCTCGCCGGTGGCGGGCCTGCCGTGCTTTTACGCGCTGGCGTTCCTGCTTGGCGCGGCGGCAGCGTGGCTGCTGAGCGGGCAGGTCATCATGGCGGGCATGGTGTGCTCGCTGGTGGTGACAGGCGTATGTATGCTGCTCTGCGGACTGCTGCACATGGCGGTGCTGGCGGGACACAGCGGCGCGGGGCTGACCGCGGCGGGCCTGCTGCTGGGCAGGGAGCTTTTGGTATCGCTGCCCTTCGCGGCGGCAGCGCACCCGCTGTTCCGGTGGGCACAGCGGCGGACACTGAGCGAATGACCATAGGAGAACCAAGCTATGATGAAAAATCCTCACCCCTCCCGGCGGCGGGTATATGTGCTGCTGGGGTTTTTCTGTGCGTTTCTGGTGCTGTTTTTTGCGGTGCTGTATGACGCACAGGTGGTACACGGCAGCGAAAATCGGGCCAGATCCATCACCAGCAACACCGCCAGCGAAACGGTGACCGCCTCCCGGGGCATCATCACCGACCGGAATGGCAAGGTGCTGGTGAGCAACCGGCTGGCCTATACGCTGGTGGTAGACAAGAGCAGCTTCGGCAAGGACGAGGCCGCGCTGAACGACGCCATCTGGCAGCTGATACAGCTGTGTCGGGAGCAGGGCGTCACATGGAACGACACCCTGCCCATGACCACAGGGTCCTCTCCCCAGCTGACCAGCAAAAGCCTGAATGAGAGCTTCCGGGAGTATCTGGACGACAACAAGCTGCCCACGGACGGCGGCAGCGCGGAAGTACTGGCCGCCATGCGGAAGCTCTACAAGGTCGATGACAGCTATACCGACGCGCAGGCGCGTCTGATCGTGGGTGTGCGGTATGAACTGGACGGGCGCAGCAGCTACACCTTTGCCGAGGATGTATCCACGGAGTTGCTGGGCCGCATCACCGACGGAAAGTACCGGGGCGTGACCATCAAGACAGCGGCGGCGCGGGTGTACAACACCAAGCTGGCGGCGCACATTCTGGGCACCGTGGGCGCCATATGGCAGGAGGAGTGGCGCAGCGACGAGAGCACCGGCTATGTGGGCTACGCCGACAAGGGCTACAATATGAATGACCTGGTGGGCAAGGACGGCGTGGAGAAAGCCTTTGAGGAATATCTCCACGGCAAGGACGGCAAGCGGCTCATCACCACCGACGAGAACGGCAAGATCACCGGCGAGCTGTACACCCGGGAGCCCCAGCCCGGCGGCACCGTGGCGCTGACCATCGACATCGACCTGCAGCAGGTGGTGGAGGACACGCTGGCCAGTACCATTCAGGGCATGATCGACAAGGACAGCAACGAGCGCGGCGGCGCGGCGGCGGTCATTCAGGTCGGCACCGGCGAGGTACTGGCCATGGCCAGCTACCCCACCTACGATCTGGAGACGTTCAACCAGGACTATGATGAGCTGGTGAAGGACGAACGCCTGCCCATGTTTAACCGGGCCACCCAGGGCGTGTACGCCCCCGGCTCCACCTTCAAGCTGTGCACGTCCGTGGCGGCGCTGGAGGAGGGCATCATCACCCCCAGCACCATTATCGAAGACAAGGGTATCTACACCTACTATGTGGACCCGCAGCCCATGTGCTGGATCTGGCGGCAGGCCCACACCACCCACGGGCGCATCAACGTCAGTCAGGCCATCGTGGACTCCTGCAACTACTTCTACTACGAGGTGGGCCGGCTGACAGGCATCAAGAAGCTGGACGAGTACGCCACAGCCTTCGGCCTGGGGCAGTCCACGGGCATTGAGATCGGCGACGTCAGCGGCGTGCTGGCCTCCCCGGAGTGGGCGGAGGCCCACGACCGGGAGTGGACCGACGGCCAGACCATTACAGCGGCCATCGGCCAGTCCTACAACCTGTTCACCCCCCTGCAGCTGGCCAACTATGTGGCTACGCTGGTATCCGGCGGCGAGCACTATGAGGCACATCTTCTGAAAAACGTAAAATCTTATGATAATTCACGAGTTATCGGCGTATATGGCAAGGGGCCGCTGAACGACCTGAACATCTCGGACAGCACCATGGCGGCGGTGACCAAGGGTATGCACGATCTGACCTACGACTCCCTGCGGAGCGCCTTTTCCCGCTGTGTGGTGGAGGCCGGTGCCAAGACCGGCTCGGCCCAGGTGGGTACGGATATCGCCAACGGCACCTTTGTGGCCTACGCCCCCTATGACGATCCGGAGATCGCCATCGCCATCGTGGTGGAGAAGGGCGGCAGCGGCAGTCTGCTGGCCAATGCGGCCGTGGACATCATCAACGCCTGGTTCACCCGGGATGGCACCGGCGCCACCGCCGCCGGCGAGGACGCGCTGATGCGGTAAATCTGTTATAGAGACAAGAGGCACACATGGGACCCTATTTCAATTCGAGAGACAAACATTATAAAGACCCCTTCGGCGCCGTCCCCTGCGGCGCCGAAGTGCGCTTTGCGCTGGCGGACGACGCCTACTACGGCTGCGAGCTGCTGGTGCTCCGGGAGTTCGCAGGCACGGAGGACACGTGCGCCCTGCCGCCGGCGGAGGGCGGCTTCGCCGGCACATACACCGCGCCGGCTGGCGGTGAGCTGTGCTGGTACTGTTTCCGTCTGACGGACGTGGACGGGCGCTGCGTGTGGTACGGCAAAAATGGCGTGCAGGACGCGCCGGAGAAGGCGGCACGCTGGCAGCTGACGGTATACGAGCCCTCCCCCGCCCCGGACTGGTTCGGGCGCGGCGTGACGTACCAGATCTTCCCGGATCGGTTCCGCCGTGTATCCATGCCGGACGTGAGCCATATGCCCGGGCACCGGTGGCTGCACCGCGGCTGGAACGAGCAGCCGGTGTTCCTTCCGGACGAGCACGGGCAGATCACCAACCGCGACTTCTTCGGCGGCTCGCTGCAGGGCATCACGGAGAAGCTGGACTATCTGGCGGGCCTGGGCGTGACGACGCTGTATCTGAACCCCATTTTTGAGGCCGCCAGCAACCACCGCTACGACACCGGCGACTATCGGGCCATCGACCCGCTGCTGGGCACAGAGGCTGACTTCCGCGCCCTGTGCACCGCCGCCCATCAGCGTGGGATGCGTGTGATACTGGACGGCGTGTTCAACCATACCGGCAGCAACAGCCGGTACTTCAACGCCGAGGGCTACTATCCGGAGCCGGGGGCGGCCCAGAGCCAGAATTCAGAGTATTACAACTGGTACAGCTTCCACCCGTGGCCGTCGGACTACGACGCCTGGTGGGGCGTGAAGACCCTGCCCGCCGTCAATGAGGCGCAGCCGGCTTACCGTGACTTCATCTTCGGCGATCAGGACAGCGTGGTCCGGCATTGGCTGCGCTGCGGCGCGGACGGCTGGCGGCTGGATGTGGCCGACGAGCTGCCCGGCGACTTTATCGAGGGCATCCGCTCGGCCATCGACGCGGAAAAGCCCGGGGCTTACCTGCTGGGTGAGGTCTGGGAGGACGGCAGCAACAAGATCGCCTACTCCCAACGGCGCAGATACCTGCTGGGCCGCCAGGTCCACGGCCTGATGAACTACCCCTTCCGCACGGCCCTGCTGAACTGGCTGGCCGGCGGCGACGCCGCGGTCTTCCGCGACAGCATGGAGACAATTCGTGAGAACTACCCGCCCTTCGCCTTCTATGGCGCCATGAACTTCCTGGGCACCCACGACACAGCGCGCATTCTGACGCTGCTGGGCGCGGAGGGCACACCGAAAACCAAGGCGGAGCGTGCGGCGTACCGTCTCTCCCCCACTGAGCTGGCCCGGGGCCTGGCAAAGCTCCGTCTGGCGGGAATGCTGCTCTACAGCTTCCCCGGCTCTCCCACCCTCTTCTACGGCGATGAGGCCGGCGTGCAGGGCTTCGAGGATCCGCTGAACCGGGGCGCCTTCCCCTGGGGCAGCGAGGACGCGGCGCTGACGGACTTCTTCCGCACTCTGGGACAGCTGCGGCGAACGCGGGAGAGCCTGCGCTCGGGCGCCCTGCGCTATCTGCTGGCCCGAGGCGGCGCTCTGGTCATCGAGCGTGAGCGCGGAGGCGAGCGCACGGTAACGGCGCTGAACGCCGGGGACGCGCCGGCAGACCTGACGCTGGCCTGGGACGCGCCCACCGCGCAGGACGCGATGACCGGACAGCGATTTCTGGTCATCGACGGGAAAGCGCACCTGACATTGCCGCCGCTGGACGGCGTGATACTGATATGAGGAATGGGGCGGCTGTTTCACGTGAAACAGCCGCCCTGCTTTTGTCCCTTTATGTTTCACGTGAAACAAAAGGGCGAAAATTTGCATTTTCCCTCTTGAAACCCTCCATGCAGGTGGTATATACTATCATAATGAACTCAGATAGAAAGAGGAATTTGCTGTGGCGAAAATCATTGCGATCGTAAATCAGAAGGGCGGCGTGGGCAAGACCACCACCTGCGTAAACCTGGCCGCTGCCGTAAAAGCCGCTGGCAAGCGGGTGCTGCTGTGCGATTTTGACCCCCAGGCCAACGCCACCAGCGGCATGGGCGTGGATAAGACCACCAGCAACGGCGTCTACGATGCGCTCATCAACGGCGCAGAGACGGCCCAGCTGATCGTGACCACGCCCTATGGCGACGTGCTGCCAAGCAGCAAGGCGCTGGCCGGCGCCGGCGTGGAGATGATCAACATGGACGACCGGCAGTTCCTGCTGAAGGCCGCGCTGCGGCAGGTGGCGGACAATTACGATTTCATTTTCATCGACTGTCCGCCCTCGCTGGAGCTGCTGACGCTGAACGCACTGTGCGCCGCCAACAGTCTGCTGGTCCCGGTGCAGGGCGAGTATTACGCGCTGGAGGGACTCAGCGACCTGATGAACACCGTGCGTATCGTGCGGCGCAGCATGAACCCCGGGCTGGATATCGAGGGCGTGCTGCTGACCATGTTCGATGGCCGCACCAACCTGTCCATTCAGGTGGCCCAGGAGCTGAAGCGGTTTTTCGCCGGGAAGGTGTACAGCACCGTGATCCCGCGGAACGTGCGGCTCAGCGAAGCGCCCAGCCACGGCAAGCCCATCACCGCCTATGACAAGACCTGCCGGGGCGCGGACGCATACACGGCGCTGGCGGCGGAATTTTTGCGGAAGAACAACTGCTGAAAGGAGACGCGGTATGGCGAACACAAAAGGTCTGGGCAAGGGACTGAGCGCACTGCTTGGTGACGACGTCATCGCCGCCAAGGACGAGCGCGCCTCCTCCCTGCTGCTGCCCATCAGCCAGGTGGAGAGCTGCTCCACCCAGCCCAGAAAGAGCTTTGAGCCGGAGGCCCTCAGTGACCTGGCGGACTCCATCCGGATACACGGCATCATCCAGCCGCTGACCGTGCGGAAGCTGCAATCCGGCTACTATCAGATCATCGCCGGTGAACGGCGGTGGCGGGCGGCGCGGATGGCCGGGCTGACACAGGTGCCTGTGGTGGTCATCGAGGCCGACGACCGCAAGGCCATGGAACTGGCCATGATCGAAAACCTCCAGCGAGAGGACCTGAACCCCATTGAGGAGGCCGAGGGCTACCGGGTGCTGACGGAGCAATACGGCATGACCCAGGACGAATGTGCCCAGCGGGTGGGCAAGTCCCGCCCCACCGTGGCCAACGCCCTGCGCCTGCTGGGGCTGACCGAGCCGGTGCGGGCCATGGTGGAGGACGGACGGCTTTCCGCCGGACACGCCCGCGCCCTGCTGACGCTGGGCAGCAAACAGCAGCAGGACGCCGCGGAGACGGTGGTCAAGGACGCCCTCTCCGTCCGCCAGACGGAGCTGCTGGTGAAGAAACTCACCGCCGAGAAAAAAGAAAAGCCCCAAAAGGACGCGCTTTCCGTCAATTATGTTGAGGAGGCCGCCCGTGAGCTGGGCGAAAAGCTGGGCCGCCCCTGCCGCATCGTCAACGGCAAAAAGAAGGGGCGCATCGAGCTGGAATACTACGGCACCGAGGACCTGAACGCCCTGCTGGAGGCTCTGGAGAAGCTGGGAAAGCGATAAGCGTTTCACGTGAAACATCATCGAATAGAGGTATAGAATATGCTTGACATCAAGTTTATCCGGGAGAACCCGGACCTGGTAAAGGAGAATATCCGCAAGAAGTTCCAGAACGCCAAGCTGCCCCTGGTGGACGAGGTCATCGCCCTGGACAGCGAGCGCCGCGAGGCCATCAACGAGGGCGAAGCCCTGAAGGCCGAGCGCAACAAGATCTCCAAGGCCAACGGCCCCCTGTTCGGCAGGCTGAAGAAGTGCGCCGACGAGGCGGAGAAGGCCGCCCTTCAGGCGGAGATCGATGCCAACAACGCCGCCGTCAAGGCCAACGCCGAGCGCATGACCCGTCTGGAGGAGAAGAAGGCCAACGCCGAGGCGGCCATGAACAAGCTGCTGCTGGTCATCCCCCAGATGATCGACGAGTCCGTGCCCATCGGTCCGGACGACAGCTGCAACGTAGAGGTGGAGCGCTTCGGCGAGCCCAAGACCCCGGACTTCCCCATCCCCTACCACACGGAGATCATGGAGCGCTTCGACGGCGTGGATATGGACGCTGCCGCCCGTGTATCCGGCAACGGCTTCTATTACCTGATGGGCGACATCGCCCGGCTGCATTCCGCCGTCACCGCCTATGGCCGTGACTTTATGATCGACAAGGGCTTCACCTACTGCATCCCGCCGTTTATGATCCACGGCAACGTGGTGGAGGGCGTGATGAGCCAGACGGACATGGACGCCATGATGTACAAGATCGAGGGCGAGGACCTGTACCTGATCGGCACCAGCGAGCACTCCATGATCGGCAAGTTCATCGATCAGATCCTGCCGGAGGACAAGCTGCCCCAGACGCTGACCTCCTACTCCCCCTGCTTCCGCAAGGAGAAGGGCGCCCACGGCATCGAGGAGCGTGGCGTGTACCGCATCCACCAGTTCGAAAAGCAGGAGATGATCGTGGTCTGCAAGCCCGAGGACTCCAAGGCCTGGTACGAGAAGATGTGGCGCTACTCCGTGGAGCTGTTCCGCAGCCTGGATATCCCTGTGCGGCAGCTGGAGTGCTGCTCCGGCGACCTGGCGGACCTGAAGTGCAAGTCCTGCGACATCGAGGCCTGGTCCCCCCGGCAGCAAAAGTACTTCGAGGTGTGCTCCTGCTCCAACCTGGGCGACGCCCAGGCCCGCCGCCTGAAGATCCGCGTCCGCGGCGAGGACGGCAAACTGTACCTGCCCCACACCCTGAACAACACCGTGGTGGCCCCGCCCCGTATGCTCATCGCCCTGCTGGAGAACAACCTGCAGGCGGACGGCTCCGTGCTGGTACCCAAGGCACTGCAGCCCTACATGGGCGGCAAGGAGCGCCTGGTACCGCTGCACTGATAGCGTATCGTAATAGTTATCCGTAATTATACTTTTAGTATAGGAGCTTTTACACATGAAGAAGTTTTTTGCGGAATTCAAGGAATTCGCCATGCGCGGCAACGTCATGGATATGGCCGTCGGCGTGATCATCGGTACCGCGTTCGGTAAGATCACCACCTCTCTGGTGAACGATGTGTTCATGCCCCTGATCGGCCTGCTCATCGGCGGCGTGGATCTGGGACAGCTGAATATCGTGCTGAAGCCGGAGGTGCTGGACGAGGCAGGCCAGGTGGTCACCGAAGCCGTTACCCTGGGCATCGGCACGTTTCTGAGCACGGTCATTGACTTTGTTCTGGTGGCCTTCGTCATCTTCCTGATGGTCAAGACCATCAACCAGCTGCACAAGCTGGGCAAAAAGGACGAGGAGCCGCAGGAGGAGGAAGAACCGGCTCCCACCAGCGAGGAGCTGCTCACCGAGATCCGCGACCTGCTGAAGGCACAGCAGAAATGAGGGACCTCCTGACCGCCGGCCTGACGGCCCTGGACCTGGACCCCGCCGCCGCGGACAAGCTGGCGCGCTACGCCGAACTGCTGCTGGAAAAAAACAAGGTCATGAACCTCACGGCCATCACCGCGCCCCGGGATGTTGCCACCCTGCACCTGCTGGACTGCGCGGCGCTGGCGGCGCAGCTGGATCTGTCCGGCAAGCGCGTCATCGACGTAGGCACCGGCGCAGGCTTTCCCGGCATGGTGCTGGCGATCTTGACGCCGGACGCCCGCTTCACGCTGCTGGACAGTCTGGGCAAGCGGGTGGACTTCCTGAAGGAGGTCCAGACGGACCTGGGCCTGAAAAATGTGACCTGCGTTCACGCCCGGGCGGAGGAATTCGCCGCGCAGCACCGGGAGCAGTTCGATCTGGCGGCCTCCCGTGCCGTGGCCCAGCTGAACGTGCTGTGTGAGCTGACGCTGCCGCTGGTAAAGGTAGGCGGACAGTTCGCCGCCATGAAATCCGTCTCCACCGACGAGGAGATACGTCAGGCCCACAGCGCCATCGCCCAGCTGGGCGGACAGCTCTCCGGCGTCACGGACTACACCGTGCCGGAGACGGACGTGGTGCACCGCATCGTATCCATCGAAAAAACACAGCACACACCGAAGCAATTTCCCCGGGCCTTTGCCCGGATCAAAAAAGCGCCGCTGGTATAGGCGGCCCGTGAAAGGAGGAAGTCCATGGGCAAGATCATCGCCGTGGCGTCCGGCAAGGGCGGCACCGGCAAGACCACCTTCACCGCCAACGTGGCGCTGGCGCTGGCCCACATGGGGCAGCGGGTGCTGTGCCTGGACTGTGACATCACCCTGCGGAACCTGGATCTGGCGCTGGGGCTCAGCGACCGGGCGCTGATGGACTTCTCCGATGTGCTGGAGGGCCGCTGCACCCTGCATGAGGCGGCGGTGCCCCATGAGCGATACCCCTCCCTCTCCCTGCTGACCGCACCCATGGCCGACCGCCCGCTGTCCCTGTCGGTGCCGAAGCTGCAAGCGCTGGCGCGTGAGATACGGGAAAGCTACGACTGGTGCCTGATCGACGCGCCCGCCGGACTGGGCCAGGGCTTCCAGATGGCAGCGTGCATGGCCGACCAGGTGATCGTCATCACCACCACGGACGTGTCCGCCATGCGGGACGCCCAGCGCACCGCCGCAGAGCTGTCCGCCTTTCCCAGCGGGACGGTGCATCTGGTGGTGGGGCGCGTGTCCAAAAAGGTGCTGCGTCAGCTGCACACCACCATCGACGACGCCATCGACGCGGCGGGCCTGCCGCTGCTGGGCGTGATACCGGAGGACCCGGACGTCCCCTACTGTCTGAACCGCGGACTGGTGCTGCGGGAGCAGAACTACTACGCCGCCCGGGCCTATGAAAACATTGCGAAACGCATCATGGGGCAGAAAACCCCGCTGATGAAGATATAAGGAAAGGAGCCCTCCATGAATATTGCATTGATGGCACACGACAACCGGAAAGAGCTGATGGTCCAGTTCTGCACCGCCTACTGCGGCATCCTGGCCAAGCACACCCTCTGCGCCACCGCCCGCACCGGCCAGCAGATCGCCGACGCTACCGGGCTGACCATACACCGCTTCCTGTCCTTCGCCCACGGCGGCGGACAGCAGATCGCCGCCCGCATCGCCTATAATGAGATCGATATGGTGCTGTGCTTCGGTGACCCCAACCAGAAAACGCCGGACGCAGACATCACGTATATTTCCCGCCTGTGCGACCAGAACAACGTGCCCTTTGCCAGCAACCTGGCCACCGCCGAAATGCTGGTGCTGGGTCTGGACCGGGGCGACCTGGACTGGCGTGACATCGTCAACCCTAAGAACAAGCCCTTTACGGCTTGACAACCATCGGCAAATCGCATACAATAAGGGATAACCGTGCAGACCTCGCAGGAGTAGCCTGTACACCGCCGCTGCAAGAGAGGTGCGCCATCGGCTGAAAGCGCACCGCGGCAAGGCACAGGTGAAGACAGCGAGTTAGCGGGGATGGAAACATCCACGGCGCGCTCCCCGTAACAGGAGCAAAAAGGGCCGCAAGGCCGAATTTGGGTGGCACCACGAAGTGTTTTACGCTCTCGTCCCAATGCAGGGACGGGAGCGTTTTTTCGTCCGCGCCGCCGACACAAACACAAAGGAGAACGCTATGCAGGCTGTTTTGGACTTCATCAACAACCACGTGCGGGACATCTTCATCCCGCTGACGGCGCTGGCGCTGCTGCGGGTCGGTATGTGCCTGGCGCAGCTGAAGCGCATGGCGCGCCTTCGGGAGAAAAAAGGTGCCTACCACGCCGTCCGGGGCCACTGCGAGGAGCTGGGCGTCTGGTTCGGTGCGCTGGCGGGCCTGCTGCTGCCTGTCATTGTACCGGGTCTGTGGTATGCGGGCCTGGCGCTGGCCATAGTCGGCGGCGTCATCGGCCAGCGCATCGGCATGAAGAAGGGCCGGGCCCTGGATGATATCTACCGCGAGGTCGCCTGGGAGCTGAAGCATGAGGCGGAGGCCGAGGCCGCCCGCGAGGCCGCCGCCCACACGCTAACGTCCGGCGCGGAGGAGCTGCCGGAGACAAACGAGCAAAACGAAACCACCGAAGATAAAGGAGAGACGGAAAATGGCTGAGATGACCCCCCGGACCCTGTCCGGCTTTATGGAGCTGCTGCCCAAGCCGCAGCAGCAGATGGAGCGCATGATGGACATCCTGCGCCGCACCTATTCCCTGTACGGCTTCACCCCGCTGGACACCCCGGTGATCGAGGCGGCGGAGGTGCTGCTGGCCAAGGGCGGCGGCGAAACGGAGAAGCAGATCTACCGCTTCAACAAGGGCGACGCCGACCTGGCCCTGCGGTTTGACCTGACGGTGCCGCTGGCCAAGTATGTGGCCCTGCACTACAACGACCTGTCCTTCCCCTTCCGCCGCTACCAGATCGGCAAGGTCTACCGGGGCGAGCGCGCCCAGCGCGGCCGCTTCCGTGAGTTCTATCAGGCGGATATCGACGTGATCGGCGACGGCAAGCTGGACATCACCAACGAGGCCGAGATGCCCGCCATCATCTACCGTGCGTTCAGTGAGCTGGGGCTCAGGCGCTTCTGCATCCGGGTGAACAACCGCAAGATCCTCAACGGCTTTTATGCTATGCTGGGCCTGACCGACAAGGCCGGCGACATCATGCGTACCGTGGACAAGCTGGACAAGATCGGCGCAGAGAAGGTCCGTACCCTGCTAATCGACGAGGTAGGCGTGTCCGCCGAAAGCGCCGACGAGATCCTGAAATTCATCGCCATCACCGGCAGCAACGATCAGGTACTCTCCGCCCTGGAGGGCTACGCCGGCCGGAACGAAACGTTTGACGAGGGCCTGGACCAGCTGAAAACCGTGGTAAAATACCTGTCCGCCTTCGGCGTGCCGGAGGAGAACTTTGCCGTGGACCTGACCATTGCCCGGGGCCTGGATTACTACACCGGCACCGTGTACGAGACGGCGCTGCTGGACCACCCGGAGATCGGCTCCGTCTGCTCCGGCGGCCGGTATGACAACCTGGCGGAATACTACACCGACAAGCAGCTGCCCGGCGTGGGCATCTCCATCGGCCTGACCCGGCTGTTCTACGTGCTGGGCGAGCAGGGAATGCTCAACGGCGATCTGCCCACCGCTCCGGCGGATGTGCTGATCCTGCCCATGACCGAGGACCTGTCCGCCGCCGTCACACTGGCCACAAAGCTGCGGGACGCCGGCGTGCGGACCCAGCTGTACACCGAGCAAAAAAAGTTCAAGGCCAAGATGAATTACGCCGACAAGACCGGCGTGCCCTATGTGGTGTTCCTGGGCGAGGACGAGGTGAGAAACAACGTCATTGCCTGCAAGGATATGACCAGCGGCGAGCAAACCACCCTGGACTTTGCCGCCACCCTGGCGCGGGTGCGCGACGGTCTGGCCGAGAGGAACAAGGGCAGGGTCATCGTGGAGAAGTAAGCGCCTTACCCTACGGCGCAAAGCATTTCCGGCAGACGGGTGTAGGGGGCGGCGTTTTTGATAAACAATCCGTAATAATTCAATAAGGTTATACAAAACACAATCATAAATGGGAGGAAAACAACAATGATGCAGATGCGTACACATACCTGCAACGAGCTGCGCGCCAGCGATGTGGGCAAGTCCGTGAAGATCGTGGGCTGGATGGAGAATGTCCGCGAGGTAGGCGGCAGCCTGGCCTTCGTGGTGCTGCGTGACTTCTACGGCACCACCCAGGTGGTGGTGGAGGACGAGGCCGACCTGAAGGTCATCAAGGGCCTGAACAAGGAGTCCACCATCAGCGTGGAGGGCACCGTCCGCGAGCGCGCCAGCAAGAACCCCAAGCTGCCCACCGGCGAGATCGAGGTGGTCCCCACCAAGATCGAGGTGCTGGGCCGCTGCCGCTATAACGCCCTGCCCTTCGAGATCAACCGCAGCCGCGAGGCCGACGAGACCCAGCGGCTGAAGTACCGCTATCTGGACCTGCGGAACCCGGCGGTCAAGCAGAACATCATCCTGCGCTGCCAGGTGGTGGCCGCCCTGCGCGCCGCCATGATGGAGCACGGCTTCCTGGAGATCACCACCCCCATCCTGACCGCCAGCTCCCCCGAGGGCGCCCGCGACTATCTGGTGCCCGCCCGCAAGCACCCCGGCAAGTTCTACGCCCTGCCCCAGGCGCCCCAGCAGTTCAAGCAGC
>ENA-OQRA01000258-OQRA01000258.1-human-gut-metagenome-genome-assembly--contig:-NODE-258-length-33985-cov-6.756292_pt1 | contig 33985 bp, 25 predicted proteins | sample MGYA00243238_ERZ505106 | MGnify/ENA primary metagenome ERZ505106 (study PRJEB26097, sample SAMN02711298) | human gut metagenome | biome: Gut microbiome | host: Homo sapiens | place: Denmark: Copenhagen...
GTTAAATGTAATCTAATGCTTTCTAAAACCATCCCGGCGTTATTGTTTAGTAAAAAATTTAATACAACTGCTAATAATAACAATACAAAAGTGCTAAACATATTTTTATACATGTTATTTACTTCACTCAATACTTTTATTTCTGGATCTTTCTCGGACGCACTAACATAATCTACATATGGTGCATACTTAACTACTTTCATATATTGAGCTACGTTTTCAACTACTAAAGAAGCAAACCTCCCTATTAGCATGCCAACAAAATAGCATAATATAAGTTTCTCTAACAAAGAAACTCCATCAAAAATATCTATATTTATTATTTTTGATAATATAAAATTAAACACTACTCCTGGGAACAAATTGTTTACTAAATTATAAGAACTCAATTTACTTAATAACTCTTCCATTTTATCATCCCTATTTTTTAGTCATGCCATTCTTCTACATAGCGGTTAAACTTTTCAGATTCAATTGTATTATAATCTGCTCTTGAAGGCATCTCACAACGATGCAAAATAGAATTACCTCCAGATCTCATTACTTTAGCTCCACGCCTTAGATAAGCATTAACAACCATTTTATATGGGTGATCAGAATTTTCTACGCTAGATACAAAGGCAACAATTTCTCTATCAGTTTCTCTACCACAATTGTTTCCCAACAACTGATTTAATACTGCGGGATTAACATTATGCCTACCACCATGGTGAGGTATTTGCATAAACATAATATCTCCGGTAATAGATTTTCTAAAATAATATCTATTACTATCCATAGCACTATTTAAGCCCTCTATTCCGGCATCACCCGTCAGCAAAAATTTTTCATCATCCATTAAACCTAATAAAACAATACTCATTTCATTTTCAGCGCTAGTTGTAACATCATCTTTGAGAGTTTCTATATTCCAATCTTCAATTACATTATATACTTTTTTTACAATTTTTGATATCAAAGAATCCTTAGTATCTAATCTACTTTCCTGCAATGGTGTTTTATCTGATGCTACAAATAATTCTTTATATTGTTCTTTCGTTGGCGAAAGTATCAACAATTTACTTTCTATTTTTACGCCTGTAAAAGCTTCATATACAGGAATATCTTTCCTTAAAGCTATTTCCTCTAAATCAGCTATATAAACAAACTTTTCTTTAAGTTCTCTTTTTAAACTTTCAACCGTTTTTCTTCCATCATTAACTTTAGGATACAATTCGTCAGCATAAAGCCATGGTCTATTCATGTATAAAGCTTTTACTTTAAAATTTTCTAGAATTATTTTTAATCCAGATGTGTGGTCTTTATCAGAATGAGAAACAAAAACAGCATCTATAGCCTTCTCTTCATTTGGCTGAAAATAGTATTGATTTAATATTTCAGCAAGGCGTTCTCCATGTACTTCAAAACCACCATCATAACGCAACGCTTAAAGCCATTTTCTGTTTTCCATCTAAAAGCAATCGCATCTGCATCCTTTTTGGCTTTTTCTTCAGGAACACCAATAAAATCAATTTCATAAGCCATTTTCATCCCTCCTATTCTCTCTATAAATTCTTTCTATTTTCTTTACTTCAGTCTTAATATCATAACCAGCATCACTAATTTCTTGGCTCATATTCCGCCTTTCAATAGGGCTATTCTCCAAAATGTACTTAGCCCATTCTTCAGGCGCTTTATCTAACGCAATGAAGTGACATAAGTCAGTTATTTCCAGTTCTCTAGTTATCGTATCAGAAAAGAAGCAAGGCAACCCGCTTGACTGTGCTTCAATGCCAACAAGAGCTAATCCTTCAAAGCGACTCGGCAAAAGAAAAGCATCCATCGCCTGCATTAAATCAGGTACATCTTTACGCATACCTAAAAATTTTACTGCATTTTTTAATCCATATTGTAAAACTTTTCTTTTAATATTTTGCAAAAAAGCAGAATCGTCAACTGCATCGCCTACCAATAACAATACTGCATCAGGTTTTTCTTTGTAGACAGCATTAAATATCTCTATTACTTGCTCATGATTTTTCTGATAAGTAAATCTGCCGACATGTCCTATAACAAATCTGCCGTCTAAGCCAAGTTGCTTACGTACAACATTTCTCTTCACTTCATTGTAGCAATATGGTCTTATATCAATAGCATTGTGTATGATAGTAAAATCTTTATTGCCAAACATCCACCTTCCAGCTTTTTCTGAACAAGCAAAATACTTAGTTACACAACAATTCATTAAAACCCGATTAAATACTATGACTAGCTTACGTAAAAAACTTACTTTCCCTTCAAAACCAGAATTATGTGAATGCATTATTCTCGTTGGTATATCAAAAAATTTTGCAGCGAACAATGGAAAAATATATGCTAAACTATTAGAATTCAGTACAATGGCTTTATATTCGCCCTTTATACTATCTAACAGCTTACACCATTGCCAATAATGCCTAATTGGATTACTGTGCCTAGACTTTATATTGTAAATCTTACTGCCTTGAGTGATAATTTTTTCTTTATATACAATATCTTTTTCTGCAGTTATATTAACAAAATCATATTGCAACTTGTTTTTGTCAATATGATCAAATTGCTGCATAAGATATGTTTCTAACCCACCAATATTGCTGGTCATACCAATCTGAAGTACTTTAATTTTATTCATCTCTTTATCCTCGAAAATACTACTGGAAGCTTACTCTTAGCTAAAGCTATAATTCGTACCATGCTTTCTAACATAAAAAAATTCCCTGTCTTTAACAAATATATCATTATCTTTTGCTTTAAACTCAAATCGACAAATGTTGTTTCTTTAAATAGCTTGTATTCAACATCTTGTCTTATTGTATCAAAAGCTTCCCTATCTGTTCCACTTGCAAGATTTCTTTCCAATGTCGAATATATAAATCTGGTATACAACCAAAATACCTTACTCCTTATGGAAATAGGCATATTTTGCACACCGTTATATAAATCAATTAAGCCTGCTATCTTACGCATATGGTCTACATAATAATTAGGATTCTTACGTGTTGACACACTTTCATTCACACGTTTGGCATAATGATAACCATAGTAAGCAATCCCTTCCATACAGGTTATATTTTTTACATAACGAATATTATAATCAAAATCCTCATTTACCTTTATATCTGGATTGACTCTGGTAGATTTGATTCTGGATTTTCTATAAAACGAATTCCACATATAACCAAATAAAGGTACCTGTTCCAGTTCAACAATTCTATCATATATTTCACTTTTAGTGTTAACTATGAAATTGTCTGGCGTTACTTCTTCTCTAGACAGCAATTCACCATTAGATTTATAATATTCTTCATAAATACCAAATTTTAAAAAATCTGAACCGGATTTTTCTACAGCAATACAAGATTTTTCAACCAAATCAGGTTCTATATAATCGTCTGAATCAACAAATGCAATGTATTCTCCTCTAGCAACATTAATTCCTTCATTCCTTGCTCTGCTCACTCCGCCATTTTCCTTATGAATAACCTTAATACGTTTATCATTTTCAGCATATTCATCACAAATAACGCCACAATTATCCGGAGAGCCATCATCTATAAGAATGATTTCTAAATTTTTATAGGTTTGGTTCACTATAGAATCTAAGCATCTTCTTAAATAAGGCTCAACCTTATACACGGGAACTATTACTGTAACTAAAGGGTTATTGCAATTCATCTTTACCCCTTAACCTTTCTCATCAAAAACTTCCAGCCTTTATCAAGCCAGTTAATCTTCTCCAAAAAAACAACATCTGCTTCTACAACCTTCAGTTGTTTCTTTTCTAACCACACGTTAAATAGCCTTTCACTCAAAAAGCCAAACACTCTGGCCTCATACTGATTATAACTGCTGATATCGATTCTTTTCTCCAATTCGAAAAGAATGTCAAAAAGCCATGCACAATACTCGTCAAAGAGCTCCTTCTTCATGGCAAACATATTCAAAATATGCAGCTTAGTCCTGCCCATCACCTTGGCAAAAGCATCGCTATACTCCGGATAGTGCTCGGCAATTATCCGTTCCACCTCGTCTAAATCGCGCTTATTATGCGCATGCTCATATTGGCTGCGCACAGTTTCAATATAATAATTACGCTTTTTCGGCAAAATTACATCATAGCTTTGCAGCAATTTTTCATAATCTGCCCTATGGAAAATCGCTGTTTTTTTGGCATCTAAATCACTTCCATGATGACCATCGGCAAAATATCTGCGATAATGGCACAAGCCAATATAATCACACTGTAAATTCTTCCAAGCCCAATAAAGGCCTGTAAGTTCACAGTAATTAGCATTTTTAAGTGAAATATTATCACCGGTATTATCACCGGTAAAGCCTAAATCCTGTTTTCCTTCCCTGCCTACATGCACTGGCATGTAAACATCATCTTCAGGCATCCAATATGCCTTATGTGTTGCAACTAAGATTTTAATATCCATTAATTATTAGCAGCTCCTTAAACGTTGTATAGTTTTAGTCGGTTGAAAAACAAAATTAAGGCAATAAATCCTGGTGCAAATTTTAGCAATAACCACAGGAATAAGCACACCTAAAATAGTTCCGACAATCATATATAAAAACAAACTGTTTATACCTGCAACCTTAAATACCAGCCTCAATCCTGCAGTAACAAAGCAGTGAATTACATAAATCTGTAAAGTGTTCTCCCCCATTACCCTCAACAAACAATTAACTTCTGTTTTTGATATTAAATAAAAACAAATAGCTGACACTAAATTTGCTACTACAAATATTCTTATTGCATTTAGTGGCATATTTATCGTAATATAGTTTAAATACACATAACAGTTAACCGGCAAAAGTACAAGAGCAGCAAATACATGCTTTCTTTTCAGCTCCAAATAAAGCTTTGTTTGTGCTATGTGCCCCCCCACTACAAAAAAGTACGCATAGTATAGAACTTGGTTGATAACGCCGACATTCATATTTACCATCTTGTCTATAACTGCAATAAATCCACACAGTGTAACTACTTTAAAACTTACTTTTTTTATATCTAAAAGAGAAAATATTAGATAAAATATTGTAAGCACATACAAGTACCACATGGGAGCAATTGGATGATAAAACATACCGATTAAATCTTCAAAGCCTACCTGCCTGTTGACTTTTGAGCCAAGCAAAAATTTCACCAGCCATGTCAAGAAATCCCAAATTACATATACAATTACAAAATCAAACACCTTAGTTCTATACCTATCATAGCTTTTGCTCAGCCAAAAAACAAATCCGCTAACTATAAAAAATAAAGGCATATGAAAAGAATAAATTGCATCATAAAGCGCCTGCAATTCAAATTTATACTGACTATACATTCCTGCAGATAATATACCATCTGCGCAATGTCCTATGACGACAGTCAATATCGCAAATCCCTTTAGGGCATCTATCCATTCAATTCTGTTATTCAACTTAGTACAATTCCCTTTCCGCCAATTTCAACGCACTGTCAATTACAGCATCCATATCATAATACTTATACTCGCCTAAGCGACCGCCAAAAATAACCTTTACTTCCGCATCGGCAAGTTCCTTATACTCTGCATACAGCTTACCGTTCTTCTCATCATTGACAGGATAATAAGGCTCATCTCCCGGCTTCCATTCACTGCTGTATTCCCTGCTTATAACTGTCTTTGGCAAATCGTTGCCATTTACATCTTTGCCAAACTCAAACCATTTGTGCTCTATAATGCGTGTCCAAGGGGTTTCTCTATCCGTGTAATTAACTGCAGCATTGCCTTGGAAGTTAGGTATATCCAACACTTCATTTTCAAAACGCACACTGCGATATTCCAGGTTGCCCAGCTTATAATCAAAGTAAGCATCAATCGGACCGGTATAGACAACCTTATCTGTCAAAGCATCAAGTTCAGCTTTATTTTGCAGGTAATCAACACCCAAACGCACCTCTGTACCATCCAGCATATTTGCTACCATCTTTGTATAACCGCCAACAGGAATGCCTTGGTATAAAGCATTAAAATAGTTATTATCAAATGTCAGACGCACAGGCAAGCGCTTGATAATAAACGCAGGCAATTCCGTGCAAGGTCTGCCCCATTGTTTTTCCGTATATCCTTTAATCAGCTTTTCGTAAATATCTGTGCCGACAAGAGAAATCGCCTGTTCTTCCAGATTCTTCGGTTCCGTAATACCAGCTTCCCGCTTCTGTGCTTCAATCTTCGCAGCAGCCTCTTCAGGTGTTACCACGCCCCACATTTTATTAAACGTATACATGTTAAAAGGCAAACTGTAAAGCTCGCCATGATAATTAGCTACAGGCGAATTAGTAAAACGGTTGAATTCGGCAAACTTGGTAACATAATCCCACACATGCTTCAAATTTGTGTGGAAAATATGCGCACCATAGATATGCACGTTAATACCTTCTATTTCTTTTGTATAAACATTACCAGCAATGTTAGGGCGCTTGTCTATCACAAGCACTTTTTTGCCTTTTTCCTTTGCTTGGTGTGCAAAAACAGCACCAAACAAGCCACTGCCAACTACCAGATAATCATACTTCATCAATACGCACCCTTTCTCATCGCCACAACAGCAAAAGTCTTAAACAGCATCACAATATCAATCCACACGCTCCAATTGCGCACATACCAGCTGTCAAGCAGCACGCGCTCGTGATATTCGATATCACTGCGTCCGCTCACCTGCCACATGCCGGTAATACCAGGCTTCACCATAAGGTAATCGCCCACATATTCGCCGTAACGCTCCAACTCCTCATAAATAATAGGCCTTGGTCCGACAAGGCTCATTTCACCCTTCAGCACATTGAAAATCTGCGGCAGCTCATCAAGGCTGGTCTTACGCAGGAAAGCACCGCTTTTTGTAATACGCGGGTCATTTTTAAGCTTAAAATCACGTTCCCATTCTTCACGCGCCGCAGGATCATTAGCCAAAAGCTCTGCCAGCTTTTCTTTGGCATCCACACACATACTGCGGAATTTGTAGCAAGGAAACGGCTTGCCGTCCTTACCGATACGGATATGCTTAAAAATTATGGGGCCGGGGCTGTCCTTATAAATCCAAACAGCGATAAACAGCAAAATCGGTGAAATCGCAATTGTACCGATAATTGTCAGCGTATAGTCAAATACAGTTTTCAGCATTCTGTTAAACGGTCTTGCCAAATTATTCTTCAAGCGCAGCACAACCAGCTTCTCATTAAACAGGCTCTCTATTTCCAAACCGCCCGTCGGTATACCAACAAAGTTCGGAACTACACCGATGTTTTCCACTAAAGGCTGAATTCGGTAAATCAGCAAACCCAAAGCCTCATCCCGCAAACCCGGCGCAGCAATAAACACGCGCTTCACACCGGTTTGGGCAATAACCTTTTCGGCATCAGCAAAGCCTCCCAATACCGGATATCGGTCCAAAATACCATGCTGTACCTTGTTATCCTCTAACAGGCCGACAATCTTATAACCCATGCCAACGTCACTGCTAATTGCCTGCGCAAGCAGCTCTGCCGTTTTGCCGGCGCCTATAATCAGCACCGGAATCTGCAACAGCTGTTTTTTTATCAGGTACTTCTTAGTTGCATAACGCAGGATAGCAATAAACAGGAAAACCAAAACGGCAAAAAGCAATACAAAAAGCCTGCTGGTCCTTTCCGCAATTTGCGCTACATAAAGCACAAATACCAATGCTGCCGTACCATACAGGCAGGAATGAAAAATCTGCTCAACCTCTTTGTAAAAAGGCATCCGTCGGCTGTAAAGCTGACGCATATTAAAAAATACCATATAAAGAACTGGGAATACTACCCAGAAATTCAACCAGGAAATATGCAAACTTGTTGCGTTAAAGAAAAAATTGCGCAAAAAAACTGCGCTCTGCTCCGCTGCTACAATCGCCAGATAATCCAGCAATACAAATAAAAAAATTAAAACGATTTTTTGGTTATTCTTATACACATCCATGCTCCCCTATTTTCAATATCGATAAATCTGCTATTCCTTGCGCAAATAAATTTGATTGTTATTTAAGGCATGCTATCCGCACACTTATCTAACAACCATTTATCCAATATTTATTATACACTCACGTACTTGTATAGTCAATCAACTGCAAGGTTAAACCTTTATACTATTTCATTTATAACATTATTATGCATCGAAAAACTGGCTTCTTGTTTTTTATTATTTAGCAACACCTGTTATATCAAAATTTCAGCGCCCTTCGGCAATGTCTTCCAGCAAAAAAGCTCCGGCAACCGCCGGAGCTTTTTTTGCGCAACTAATCAGGAATAAACCTGTTTATTAATCGTCAGTCCTGAGGATAAACCCCAGAAGGAGCATAACTGAGATTAATCATAATATTTTTCACTTGAGTATAGTGGTTCAAAATCATCTTGTGAGTTTCACGGCCGATGCCGGAGGTTTTGTAGCCGCCAAAGGGAGAATGCTCCGGAATCTGATTATAGGTGTTCACCCACATACGACCGGTTTCCACGTTGCGTGCCACACGGATAGCCTTGTTGATATCCTTAGTCCAAACAGCACCGCCGAGACCGTATTCACTGTCATTAGCCATAGCCACAACCTCATCCTCATCGTGGAATTTGATAACTACGGCAACAGGTCCGAAGATTTCCTCCTGCGCCACACGCATATCGTTGGTTACATTGGTAATCAGCGTCGGCTTCATAAATGCACCCTTGGCCAGCTCGCCCTCGGTAAAGCGTTCACCGCCGCAGGCAATAGTAGCGCCATCCTGCTTAGCAATTTCAACATAGCTCAGGATTTTCTTGATTTGGGTTTCGTTGATTTGAGAACCCATCTGAGTATCATCATTCCACGGCAGGCCCACCTTAACCTTATTGAAGGCTTTTACTAAAGCCGGTACGAATTTATCATAAATGGTATCCTGCACGAAGATACGGCTGCCGGCACAGCAAACCTGACCTTGGTTAAAGAGAATACCTAATTGAGCACCGTCGATGGCCTGATCAAAATCGCAGTCATCAAAATAAATGTTGGCACTTTTACCGCCCAGCTCCAATGTTGCCGGGATAATGCGTTCTGCCGCCGCCAAACCTACATTGCGGCCAACCTCGGTACTGCCGGTGAAGGCCAGCTTGGCAAAGCCTTTGTGCTCCAGCATATATTGACCGGTTTTGCTTCCCGCGCCGGTAATAACATTGAAAACACCTGCTGGCAATACGCCGTCAATCAGACGTGCAAATTCCAAAATAGAAAGGCTTGCTTCCTTGGAAGGCTTCAGTACGGTGCAGTCGCCTGCTGCCAACACCGGCGCCAGCTTCCACGCTGCCATCAGGAACGGGAAGTTCCAGGGAATAATCTGACCGACTACGCCGATAGGCTCACGCAGGATGATAGACAGGAACTGTTCGTTAAGTACGGAAGCCTGACCTTCCTCCGCCAGGATGCAGCCGGCAAAATAACGGAAATGCTCCGCCGCCATCGGAATATCCACGTTCATGGTTTCACGAATCGGCTTGCCGTTATCCATGCTTTCTACCATTGCCAGATGCTCTTTGTTAGCATCAATAATATCGGCAATTTTATTCAGCAGAGCGGCACGCTGTGCCGGGGTAGTCTTTTTCCAGGTTTTAAACGCTTCCCAAGCTGCTGCGGAGGCTGCCTCTACATCCTCACGGCTGCCTTGGGCGCAAACTGCCAGATGGCTGCCGTCGCCAGGGCTTTCTGCATTATAGGTTGCGCCGTCGGATGCATTGCGCCACTCTCCGTTAATATATAAACCATATTGTGCTTGTAATTTTACTTTTTCCATAATAATGATAAACCTCCTCATTTGGCTCTTGCCCTTCACACCATTGTGACGGGACTTGTTTTTTTGATGTCACTATTGTATAATCAAAATGGTCCTATTAAAAGAATCAAAAAGCAAAAATATTTTAGAACCAAGGAGAAATATCACTCATGTTAACATATGATTTGGATAAACGCGGCAGCACACCGCTCTATGATTACTTATACCAATGCATCCGTCAGGATATCATCAGCGGCAGGCTGCATGCAGGCGAACGCTTGCCCTCCAAGCGCACGCTGGCACAGCATCTGAGCGTGGGCATCATCACCGTGGCCAACGCCTACGCCCAACTAGCGGTAGAAGGCTACATCACCTCGCGCGAAAAGAAAGGCTACTTCGTAGAAGACGTCAGCAGCTACCGCGTGCGCCGCAAGGCTGCAGCAGCGATGCTGCCGGAGGCAGCGGAGCGCGAATACTTTGCCGACTTCAAGGCTAACCGCATCAGCCTGCAAAACTTCCCACTCGCTACATGGACACGCCTGATGCGCGAAACACTTTCCGTGCACAACGAAGAGCTGCTCAAAACCGTTCCCTACAAGGGCGTCTACGAACTGCGTAAGGCTATTGCCGACTATCTGGCACATAACCGCGCTATGCAGGTTGATCCTTCGCAAATTATCATCGGCGCCGGTACGGAATATCTTTACGGCCGCCTGCTGCAGATGTTCGGCCATGCCTGCACCTTCGCCATCGAAGAACCGGGCTATAAAAAATTCGCCTCCATCTCCGCCAGCTTCGGCAATCCCTGGAAGTACATCCCCATTGATGACAACGGCCTGATGATTGACAAGCTGGAGGAAAGCGGTGCCGACGTAGTACATCTTTCCCCAGCCAACCATTTCCCTACCGGTATTGTCATGCCCGTAACACGCAGGCTGGAGCTGTTTGAATGGGTTAACCGTATCCGCAAGCGCTATATAATTGAAGATGATTACGACAGCGAATTCCGTTACACCGGTCGCTTTATCCTGCCGCTGTACGCGCAGGATACGCAAAGCCGCGTAATCTACATGAACACCTTCTCCAAAAGCCTGGTTCCCTCGCTGCGCATCAGCTACATGGTGCTGCCGCCGCGTCTGCTGGAGCGCTATGAGCAGACCATGAGTTTTTACAGCTGCACCGTATCCAGCTTTGAGCAGTATACGCTGGCACGCTTCATTTCCGAAGGCTATTTTGAACGCCATATCAACAAAATGAAAAACTACTACCGCGAGCAGCGCCACAAAATTCTGGCTGCCATCCACTCCTCGCCGCTAGCCGCTGTTTCGCAGATAACCGAACGCAACGCCGGTACGCATTTTGTACTGCATATCAACACCAAACTGACGGAAGCAGAAGTACGCAAGGCAGCACTGGCAGCAGATATGTGCCTTTCCTTCTATTCCGATTACAGTCATAATACCGAAGAAAATAACGGCTGCACGCTTGTTATCAATTACGCTGCCATCGAGGCAGATAAAATTGCCGCAGTAATAGAACGATTAAGCAGCCTGTTCCCCGAATGCAACCAGATAAGCTGAATAATTACAGACCAGATTTAAACGCAAAAAAGCATGCACCGCTTCTCACAGCAATGCATGCTTTTTGCTTTAATTCTTACAGCTCGATTTTCTGTACGTTTGCAATAGCTTCTTTGGCTTCAGCAATAATACGCTCCATAACATCCTTGCAGGGCAGAATATTATTCAGCACGTTCAGGCTCTGACCGCACATAACGGTACCGTTGGTAACATCACCTTCCACAAGACCTCTGCGGTTGGTGCCTGTACCCATCGCCATCAGCTCCTCTTTGGGAGCACCGGCAATTTCACGTGCAGTATACGCATCGGTAAAAGCGTTCGCCAGGCAGCGTACACCAAGATTACGGCTATAGCCTGTTGCTACACTGTCAGTATCGGTTGCTTTGACAATTGCTTCCTTAGCAGCAGGATTTGCCGGGCATTCCTCAGTCAGCAGGAAACGGCTGCCCATCTGCACACCTGCAGCGCCCATCAGCAAAGCTGCAGCCAGCGCACGACCGTCGCTGATACCGCCTGCAACAAGCACCGGAACAGATTTAATCTGCGGCAGTACGTTTTCCATCAGCGCCATAGTAGTCTGCTTGCCGATGTGACCACCGGCCTCCATACCTTCAATAACCATAGCGTCAGCGCCTGCAGCTTCAATACGCTTTGCCAGCTTAACATTAGGCACTACCGGAATAACCTTGATGCCTGCAGCATGAAAAGCAGGAATGTGCGGTACAGGGTTGCCTGCACCCAAGGTAACAAAGGCTACCTTTTCTTCGCACAGCATAGCAATGATTTCCGCAATGTTAGGAGCCATCAGCATAACGTTAACGCCGAAGGGCTTGTCGGTCAGAGATTTTGCCTTGCGCACCTCGTCACGTGTCCATTCCACAGTACGGCCGCCGCTGCCGATGATACCGGCACCACCGGCGTTGGAAACTGCCGCAGCCAGCACAGCGTCACTCGTCCACGCCATACCACCCTGGATAACAGGATATTTTATACCTAAGAGCTCAGTTAATTTAGTTTTCATGATAATCACCTCGCAACAATTTTACACGCCTATTATATACTATTCTCCACGCAGTAATCGTGAATTATTTTTAAATTTTACCAAGTTTGTAAAGAATGTAACTAAGATGCAGTTTTTAAGGTGCAAGCTTACACTTAATTGTAGTTTTTTGTCCATAAAATTTGACATCAGGCTATAAAAATTGTAAAATTTTATGAGTACCCTGAAAGACTTCAGGACTGTTGTTTTTTATTTTTAACCGTATTGGCTGCAATAAAAAGCATTAAGGTCGAGGCGACTTGATGTATATGGTGCTTTATCAGCAGCTTGCTAAGTTCATTCTACGCAGGCTGCTCAGAAAGTGCCGGAGACGAAGAAGGTTGACGATGGCGTACATTCTGTACGTCGAGGAAAACCTGATGAAGTATACGGTGCTTTATCAGTAGCCAGTACGGTAGTAGTTATTACTTAAGGGAAAGAGGTCAAAGAAACATGCGCAGTACACAAGTAAAAAAAGGTTCAACCCGCGCAGCCCATCGCTCTCTGTTCTATGCAATGGGTTATACTGAAGAAGAATTAAAGAAACCGTTAATCGGCATCTGCTGTGCCGCTAACGAAATCATTCCGGGGCATATGCATCTGGATACCATCGCTAAGGCAGCCAAATACGGTGTGCTGGAAGCTGGCGGTACTCCGATTGAGTTCCCGGCTATCGGCATCTGCGATGGCATCGCCATGGGCCATGACGGTATGAAATATCCGCTGGCAAGCCGTGAGCTGGTTGCGGACAGCATCGAAGCTGTTGCTAACGGCCATGCGTTTGACGGCTTAATCCTGATTCCGAACTGTGATAAAATTGTTCCCGGCATGCTGATGGCAGCAGCTCGTCTGAACATCCCGACCGTTGTTGTCAGCGGCGGTCCGATGCTGCCCGGTCGTTACCATGGCAAAGATATCAGCGTATCTACTGTATTTGAAGCTGCCGGCCGTTTTGAGTCCGGTCAGATTGATAAAGCAGAGCTCAGAGAAATCGAGCATTGTGCATGCCCGGGCTGCGGCAGCTGCTCCGGTCTGTTCACTGCAAATACCATGAACTGCCTGACTGAGGTTCTTGGCATGGGCCTGCCTGGCAACGGCACTATCCCCGCTGCTTATAACGGCAAGCGTATTGCTTTGGCTAAGCACGCAGGCATGGCTGTTATGCGTCTGCTGGAGGAAAACGTTCTGCCTCGCGACATCATGACGCTCAATGCCTTCAAGAACGCTATTACTGTTGATATGGCCATCGGCGGCAGCTCCAACACCGCACTGCATCTGCCGGCAATAGCTCACGAAGCAGGCATCGACCTGCCGCTGGAGCTGTTCGATAAAATCTCCAAGAAAACTCCGTACCTCACTAAGATGAGCCCTGGTGGCAGCCACCACATCGTTGATTTGAACGAAGCCGGCGGCATCCCTGCCGTTATGCACGAGCTTGACCGTCTGAAGCTGATTAAAAAATCCTGCCAGACTGTCAGCGGCAAAACTGTCGGTCAGATTATCAAAAATGCGGAAATCCTGCGTCCTGAAGTTATTCACAGCGTAGAAAATCCGTACAACAAAACCGGCGGCATCGCTGTTCTGAAGGGCAATATCGCTCCGGAATGCAGCGTTGTCAAGGAAAGTGCTGTTGATCCTTCCATGAAGGTCTTCAGCGGTCCGGCTAAGGTTTATAATTCCGAGGATGAAGCTATTGCTGCAATTTGCGCACAAAAGGTTGTTTCCGGTGACGTTGTCGTTATCCGTTACGAAGGCCCGAAGGGTGGCCCCGGCATGCGTGAGATGCTGAACCCGACCTCCGTACTGGCAGGCATGGGCCACGACAAGGACGTTGCACTGCTTACCGACGGACGTTTCAGCGGTGCTACCCGCGGTGCCTGCATCGGTCACATTTCTCCGGAAGCACGCGAGGGTGGTAACATCGCATTGATTGAAAACGGCGATATCATTGAAATTGATATTCCGAACCGTACCCTGAATGTTAAGCTGAGCGACGAAGAGCTGGCTGAACGCCGTAAGAACTGGGTTTGCCCGCCGCCGAAGGTTAAGAGCGGTTACCTGGCACGTTATGCTGCTTTGGTTACCTCCGCTGCTACCGGTGCTGTGCTGAAGGTTCCCGGTCAGGACTAAAAGAATTATATAAGCTGAAAAAGCAACTCCCCATCTTTCTTACCGCAAGGTAAGACGGATGGGGAGTTTTTGCATATACCAGCTAATGCAGATAATTTTTATAATATAAGACTAAATTGTGAGGCTAGCGCCAATCGCCAAAACTTATGTTATAGAGCAAACACAAAATTTAACCAAAGCCTTTATTATTTCTATTTTCCTCAAAGTACTCTGAATGTCAGCATCTTGTCCAATCCTACCTCTTCAATACAGCAAGACACACCACCTCGCAGAGTAGCTTCTAGATGATAAAACAGCATGCATCTGTTGATATGCTCTAATAATAATTTAGACCGTCGCTGATAACCGTATTCTTTCAAAAGCGTTCGAAGCTTTAAGCGGACATAATCCTTCTCCGTACTGTACAAAATACGTAGACGAATATTTTTGAAAAACAAATCCAAATTTGAAAAGTCACTCACATAACTTTCTTCGTCAAAAGAACTTTTTTTATCTGCGGTATCCTTCTGTATTGCTGGAAATTCTTTGTCCAAAATTGGTTTTTCATAAAAGTAATTAAGCCAATACCTGACATCCAAAATAAATTTTTTCTGATTCCGACGATATTCCGGATAGAGAAAAACCTTTTCCCCATCCCAAATAGAATCAATCAAGTGACTTTCATCTCTGCAATTCAACTCCATAGCGCTGATGATTACAGCAACATCTAATGCGTTATAAAATAATTCTCGCATTATCTGTCTCCCTTTACTCCATTGCACTGTCTGCAAAGAATCTGTAAGTTTTCTGCAACACTCTTTCCGCCAGCATTCATAGGGATAATGTGGTCAACCTGGAAATATACCTTTGAATGATTTTTTTTACCACATTCTGCACAGCAGTAAAATCCATCTGCATCCTTTGCATTCTCAAAGGCCTTTGCACGAAGAGTTTTTTCCAATTCAGGGTTATGCTTTCTAATCTCGTAAAGAGGAAGGTCTTCCAATGCTCTTGTTCCAGGCTTCACATTACCGTCTTCATCAAAAATATCTTTAGAGTGTGATATCTTCATCAATTCAATATCAAGCTGGCGTAAGAAATAAAGCTTTCTTCCAAAGAAAAGACGGAGCATATTATCATCGTTGGAATCCCATATAGAATCAACATATTCTGTCTTTTTTCTCTGCCCCATATCTTCGTTCCAAATATACTGGGCAATTTTCCCTACATCCAGCTTACTGCGGTCTACATCGGCAAACGTATAAAATTGAGGAGCAGTTTCATACTGTGCATAATACTTGAGAATATTTCGCACATCTCTTTCTTCATATGGTGGAACCATTTCGCCACAGAAGAAAGTGTCTCTGCATTGTGCTTCCATCTCCGCAAGCTGAGATTCGGTCAGATACTCTTCCGAAATTGCAAAGCTATCAAATAAGGCCGGGAGTGCTTCCATCAAATCTTGATAAGCAGCCTGTGTACTGTCATAGACCATAACCTGATAAGCATGGTCCATGCCGCTTTCTTCAAGATAGGTAAACGCATACATTCCTACCGGTATTCTCTGCTCAAACGGCACCTTCTCCAATGCTGACGTATCAACAGAATCATCCAGAATAGAGGCAAACTCTTCTATCTTAGAAATCGCAATCATGCGCAGTTCTCGTTTTATACGCTCCGGATCATTATCCCGGAAATCATTATTTCCATCAAACAGACTTTCCGGATTTACCCAGGCAATATGCTCATTCCAGTGATCAACAAACGAAACAATATATGCGCTGGCTGTACCCCCTGCTTCCGGTCCTCGCAGAGCACGACCTACCATTTGAGTCATCAGAATAGAAGATACTGTAGGTCTTGCAAGGAAAACTGTTTTTGTCTGTGGTAAGTCAATTCCTTCTGTCAAAATATTTACGTTTATAAGCACCTGCAATTCACCATTGCGATACGCTTCGATATTTCTCTGATTATCTTCACGACTGATTGTTACACCGGTAATCGAGTCACGAATTGCGGAAACAATATAATCAGCTTTAATACCAGCCTTTCTGAAAAGAGCAGTTAGCTGAATTGCATGTACTACATTTACAGCAAACAAAATTGTTTGTCCATACTCATGACACTTATTTTTATATGTCTCCACAATCAACTGATTACGGGCAGCACTGTCTGCCATCTGAGAAGCTATCTCATCCGGTAATGCATCAAAGTTTTGGATACTATTCCATGCATCTGCTCCCATAGAGGCGCCGTATTCTTCGTCAGTATAATAGCTTTCAAAAATCGGTTTCGATAATATTTGACGCTTAATCAGTTCCTTCAAGCCAATCTGATAGGTAATACCAACATCACCATGAACTGTCTGCCCATTTTTTATACCATCTGTAAAAATCTTTGCCAACAGTCCTTGTTCGTTTTCAGATGTACGAAACGGCGTTGCAGTTAAGCCAATCATCTTCAAATTTGGTACTTGGGATTTCACATAATCAATAATTTTTCTATATGTCTTCGCAGTAGCGTGATGCGCTTCATCTACAATTAAAAAAAGTTCTTTTTCACCATGAATCCACTTCTCAAGCCTATCCATATTTCTTCCGAGACTGTCTTTGCTGACAATTAACAGATTGTCATCCGGACGAATATCAATAGTACGATCATGGGTGGAGGCACCGGAAACAATGCGGAAGCAGAACGATGAAACATGAGGAATAACCTCTGTGTAAGCAAATTTCTGAAAAGACTCTGCTGCCTGATCCAAAAGCATCTGACGGTGAGCGATCCATAAAATCTTCTTTTTCTTATCAATAGCATTTTTAAGTAACCACATAGATGCCGTATAGGTTTTGCCGCCACCTGTCGGAATCACTACCAGTGTACTAAACGCTGTCTCCTGATTCATTTTATCCAAGGCTTGCATGGCCATCTTTTGATGTTCATAGGGAGTTCTGGAATTTGTCCCCTTCTTTGGCAAAATATCACCATATGATTTCACTTCAATATAGTCTACTGTATTTCCCATAATATTTACCCCTCTCTTCTGTATTTTCACTATAAATCATATTCTAATTATAGCAACGTTCTTGTAAAATGACAAATGATTATGTAATTACTTCATCTATCACACATTGTAAATTCAAGCTGCTTACATGATACCAAAACACAAAATGTAAGCAACTATCCTTACAAGCGTATTTTTCAATTATACGCGTTAATCTTATGTATGCATCAACCAATTGCTTGTTTTAACATCCTAAAAAATCAGACTCAGAGCCTTTGGGCAAAAAACCGTTGCGCTAAATAGCACAACGGTTAATTATTAATACTCAATTTTGCTCCAGCAGATAGATATCGCTGATTTCCTTTACTGTGCGCACATTATTCGGCAACGGACCCGCCTTCTGCACGCGACGGTATTCCAAACCGCGCACCAATAGATATTTTTTGCTGCCGTCACGCAAAGCATCTGTCAAAGCACCTGTCTGCGGAATCATTTCGATACCGGGTTTGCCTGCATAATACATGAAGCCGGGGCGCAGGAACTTGTCTACATAAACAGGCGTCTGCTGCTCACATTGTTCCTTATACACGCTGCTCATAGTTTTTACACTGAATCGGTCGGCAATTACCGGCAAAACAAAAGCAAAGGCAACACACATCGTCACAGCGCCAATCATCACATGCAGCCAGGATGCCAGCTCGATATCGCGATAATACAGCAGAGCGAAAACTGCTGCTGCACCCAAAAGCAAGGTCAGCACACCCAGCATCACCAGGCTGAAGTCAGCCTCCGGCAGATACTGCGCACCGATAATCCAGCCCACGCCAAGCAGTACAAACATAATACCGCTGCCTGCCGCCCAACCGTAAAAGGTTGTGTTATGGCGCAGTCTGCTTTGCATTCTCGCTATATTCCAGCCGATAATTACCGCCATAGCAGGGAACAACGGCAGAATATAGGATACAAGCTTTGTTTTGCAGATAGTAAAGAACAGCAGCACGAAAATCCACCAAACGTGGAAGAACAGCAGCTTGCGCATATCATCTATACGGCTTTCGCTTACAGATGCTTTAGCAGCCTGCCACAGCATACCTGTCCAGGGGAACAAGCCTAAGATTATTACAGGAAAATAATACCAGAAGGTCACGCGGTTAGCATGTTCAGCCGTCGTAAAGCGCGTTATATTGTGAAAGCCCAGGAAGGTATTGATAAATTCCATGCCATGCACTGTATACATAGCGTAATACCAGGGTGATGCGATGAGAAAATACAACAGCAAACCACGGATAACGTGCATGCGTAAAATCTCACGCAGCTGGCCCATAGCCACCAGATACAGAAAAATAATCGCTCCCGGGAATACGATACCGATAGGACCTTTGGTAACAGTAGCCAGCGCCATGCACACATACATCAGCCAATAACGCTTATGGATAAAGCTCAGCAACGCACCTGTCATAAAAAAGAGCAGCGTTGTATCTGTCACCGCCGCCTTGCCCATATAGAAAAATTCTACACAGCTTGTAAGAATCATGGCAGACCAGAAGCCTGCACGCTCATTGAACAGCCTTGTGATACCTACATACATCATCACAGAGGTACCACAGGCCATTAAAGCCGCAGGAAAGCGGGCCGCAAATTCGCTGTCACCGAAAATAAACTGAGCAACAGCAACCAGCCAATAATACATAGGCGGCTTATCATACCAGAAATTGCCAAAAATTCTCGGTGACAAAAAATCACCGGCAGCCAGCATCTCTCTTGCTGTTTCCGCATATACGGGTTCATCCGGATCCAGCAGCGGAATGCTGCCGATACCGAACATAATCATAAATAACGCAGTGCCTGCTACAATCAGCAGGCTGTTTTTTTCAATCTGATTCATCAGTTTCCATCCCTCAACATAACTTCAAAATTAATATACCAACTACTCATTTTTCTTACCCTCGGTAGTTTTGCTCTTAATCGAAGCCATATTCAGCACATCGCTGCCAAAAGCTCTGATTGTTACTACCGCTCCCAGCATAAAGGGCAGATATTCTGCCGTAAAGCGCCAGAGAACTGCCATGATGCCTTCAACACCGTTAGGCAAAATATTGGAAAACAGCACCAAGAAGCCTGCCTCCGCTACACCGCTGCCACCGGGTGTAGGCGAAAAATACAGTATTAAATTCAGCAGTACCATGCGTCCCATAACCTGCCCCAGGTCAAAATCAATATTCAGACCGGTAAAATAAGCAGGCACAGTGGCATAAATAAAGAGCAGGCTCACACCGGATTCGATAAACGCACGGAAAACCATCTTCGGATGCTTGCCCATAACTACAACGGCGTTCTTGAACTCGTTATACCAGATAAAGCAATTGCGCTGCGTAGTAAATGAAAGCTTACGGGTAAACCACATAATCGCCTTCTCGGGATAACGTGTTTGCAGCAAGGAAATTACGATGATCGGCAGTGATATAAACAGCACCGAAAGAATTGTCAGTACAGACGCAGGCATCCATTTTACTATATCCGCATCGCTGTGCAGCACCACCGGCACCAGCAGAATAAGGAAGATAATGGACATAACGGTGCGCACCAAAACTACTACCGTAGATTTGGCGACAGGCACCCCGGCCTTACGCATAAACATAACCTGAGCAATGGCGCCGCCGCTGGCACCCGGCGTTACCAACGCCAAAAAGTAGTTGCTCAGAACTACATTCACTATCTGATGAAAGGTCAGCTTCTCGTCTGTCACCGAAGCCAAGGTTATCAGGCGCAGGCCGTCAAAAATCAAGCCTATCGCAAGACATGACAAAGCCAGCAGAATACAGCGAGGCTCGAACATCGTAAGGTATTCCAAGGTCCGTATATCAAATGTAAAATAAATAACCGCCGCCGAAATCAACAGGACAAAGCCAAAAAGCAGACCTAAGCGGAACAATAATTTTTTATTCATCTAGCAGACTCCAAATGAGCTTATTTTTTTAGTACAAGAGCTTTAGCAGGCCGTAAAATTAACAGGCTGAATATGCTCCTGCTGCAGCAGCTTTTTATTGCCGCTGTCAAGGTACGCCTGCATTTCCTCCTGCCAATGATATTGCCAGGGAAATATTTTTCCCAAGGCAGCAGAATCAAGACCGGGATGCGTCATCAGTTCGCTGACGCCATCCGGAAGCTGATGCAGGATATTGCCTACAAGCTCCGCATTCAGATGACCGCCTGCCAGCATGCCGAAGAAATGCTGCGGATGCTTTAGCCCAAGGCTGTCAGCGCGCTGCGCCGCCATTTGAGCACAAAAGCTGAGCCCGCTGCGACCGATCATTCTGCCGATACCTGTATGAAAACCTCCGGTAAAGGTATAGGCTTCCTTAGGTATACGTACCCTTATAATATTATACTCATTACAGAGCTTTAATACAAGTGCATTAATTCCCGGCAGCACATGCGTATGCTGATGGCTGTCGATATGCGTAATGTTTATTTTAGCTTCCAACGCCCTTTCGATTTGCGCGCGTAGCTCCGCTTCCAGCTCGCTGCGCTTGACGCTGCCGCTGTAAAAGCGCTTGGCAAAGGCAACGTAATCCGCCAAAAACAATCCCTGCTCATCCAAAAGGCTGCTGACCTTGCCTGCAGGAAGTACAGGTGCCACGCTGCCGACAAGCGTCAGATGCACACCTATACCGAGCTGAGGATTTTCCTGCGCCAGCTGCACCGCCTCCTGCCAGCAGGGAGCACTGGGCATCAACGAGGTGCTGGTAATAAAGCCCTCCCGATAGCCCTTAATAATACCTGCGTTAATCAAAGGATGCAGACCGAAATCATCTGCGTTAACAATTAGTTTTTTCATAATCTCTACACTCTTTTGTAATTGGCAAAGTGCAGCTTTACATATTCACGCAAAGCATCTTTGCCATATTTTTCTGCTAAGCGGCGGGCACATGCCGTTGCCTGCTCGCCGCCGCCCTTCGGCAGCTCGCCTACGCCGGCCTGCTGCGCCAGCTCGTCCATCGTCCGCAAGAAGCGGGCGCGGGCCAGCACCGAGGCAGCGGCAACCGCCAGGTTGCTTTCTGCCTTAGGCTGCTGGCGCACGCTGCAGCCGGGGAAGCGCTGCTGCAAAGCCTTTAAATTTACCGTAGACTGGGTAAACTGGTCAATCAAAGCGCTGTGGCAATCCTTTTGCCGCTCCAGCACCTGACTGAGCGCCGCCACATGTCCGTAGCCTAAAAGCTGGTTGAGCTTGCCTCCGGCAGCCGCTACCTGCTCATAGCGCAGATTATAAATCTTCGGCTTCAGCTCCAGCACACTATAATCAACAACGGTTGCCTTGATAACATCCTCCAGCTCAAGGATTTTTTTATCAGTCAGCAGCTTACAGTCCTTAACGCCTGCAGCCTGCAGCTTAGCTGCCGTTGTGTTGTCCACTACTGTGGCCGCCACAACCAGGCTGCCGAAGAAATCACCCTTGCCGGATTCATCACTGCCTGCCCACAGGCCGTTGCTTACTGTTGCTCCTGCGGCTGCAGGCTGCAGCTCCTCAGACGCATTCTGCACTCCCTCCAGCACCAGCATTAATCTTTGCTTTAAGGCACTGTCACCGTTATAAACATGCGTCAGTCCTTTTTTGCCGTTATATATATTCACGGATGCCTTAGCCTCACAAAACTGTACTGCAATCTGCTGGCCATAATTTATCGGATTATCCTTAACAATACTGAAACCATCCTGACGGATTTTTTCTGCAGCCTCTGCCAGATAATCGGCAAAGGCCTTCGGTGTCAACTGTTTCACTCCTATTCTCCTCTTTGCACATAGTTTTTCGCCTTCCACTCCTCAAAGAGCAGATAAATCAACGGAACAACCACCAACGTCAGTAAGGTGGAGGTTGTTAAGCCGCCTATCAGCACCACGCCCATAGACTGGCGCAGCTCCGCACCCTCGCCGATGCCGAGAGCAATCGGCAGCATACCAAGTATCGTAGACAATGTTGTCATAAGAATAGGACGCAGACGCAGCGAGCAGGCCAAGAGCACTGCTTCACGGATAGACATGCCCTTTTCACGCTCCTGGTTGGCATAGTCAATCAGCAAAATAGCATTTTTGGTAACAAGACCCAGAAGCATGGTAAAGCCAATCATGCTCATCATGTTCGCCGTCTGTCCTGCAACAAGCAGGCCCAGGATAGCGCCGATAATCGCAAACGGCAATGATACCATGATAATCAGCGGCTGCGAAAAGCTTTCGAACTGCGCCGCCAGCACCATGTATACTACAACTATGGCCAGAATAACGGCCTTATAAACCTCTTTAAAGGAGCGTGCCATGTTATCGGCCTGACCAATCATCTTATAGTTATATCCCGGCGGCAAATTCAGCTCAGGAATATATTCATCGCGCACCTTGCCGATTAAATCACCGGGCGAAATACCTACTGTGTTGGCATAAACAACGATCTGACGCTGCTTATCCTCACGCTCAATGCGTGTAGGACCGCTGCCGTAGCGCACATCTGCGATATCCCCCAAGCGGATGAACTGACCTGCGGAAGAAGAAATGCGCAGGTTCATAACATCATTGATATTAGTGCGCTGACTTTGCTCCAGCTGCAAAATAATATCATAGTCATTGTCACCGATGGTATAGCTGTTGCTGGTGCTTTTGCCCATAATAGCCATTTCGATAACCTTGCCAACCTCCGTAGCATCAAGACCGAATTCACTGGCCTTGGCGTGGTCCAGTTTGACCACGATTTCCGGCTGCTCTTCCGAATCGGATATATCAACGTCGGTCGCACCCTCAGTCCGGCGTATCATATCTGCCAACTGCTGAGCGTAATTTTTCAGCTCCTTGATATTGCTGCCGCGCAGACCAATCTGCACCGGACGGCTGTCACCACGGCCACCGCCCTGGTTTGATACAACGGTAACCTTCAGGCCTTCAACATTTTGGAAGCGTCCGCGCAAATCATCCATTATCTGCTGCATGCTGCGTTCACGCTCATTGCTTGGCTTCAGGCGGATATCCAGAGAACCCTGGTTAACAGGATTGCGGCCGTTGCCGATATTAAGCGCCACGATTTTGACCTCCGGCAACTGCGAAATCTCCTGCTGCAACGGCTTGGCCAGCTCTACAGTTTTCTGCAAACTGGTGCCGATGGGCGCTTTAACATTGACGCTGAATTCACCCGAATCATATGTAGGTTGGAATTCCGTACCCACAAATGGAAGCAGCAGCAAATTCAGCAACAGCGAAATGATACCTACGGCAACAACCTTCTTAGGTCTTTCCAAAGCCCAGGCCATTAAGCTGTCATACATTTCACGCACGGACTGGAAGCCTGCTTCAAATTTATCGAGAGCCCTCTGCACAAAATGCGTGCGCTCCTTGCTGCTCTGCTCCTCGGTTTCTGCCTTAATCCAGTACGCCGAAACCATTGGCGTAAGCGAAAAGGCTACAATAGTAGAGAACGCTACCGCAAAAGCAACCGTCAGACCGAACTGCTTGAAGAACTGGCCGATGGTTTCACCCATATTGCCGATAGGCACAAATACAGCCATTAAGCTCAGGGACGTCGCCAAAATCGCCAGCGTCAGCTCCTCCGTCGCTTCCTTGGCTGCCACAAACGGCGTCTGTCCCATCTCAATATGGCGGAAAATATTTTCAATTACTACAATCGCATCATCAATCAAAATGCCGACTGCCAGGCTCAAAGCCATCAGCGACATATTATTCAATGTAAAGCCCATAACCTTCATCATAAAGAAGGTGGCGATAATAGACGTAGGAATACACAGACCGCCGATAATAGTCGCACGGAAATTGCGCAGGAATAAATATGTTATCAAAAGCGCCAGAAAACCGCCGAAAAGAATCGCATTCCAGACATCCGCAATATTGTCGCGGATATAGTTGGACTGATCGCGCACCTTATCAACAATGATATCGGGCGGCAGATTGCTGTGCTTCAGCTCCTCCATCTTGGCATTGACATTATCGGTAACATCAACAGTATTGGTTTTGGACTGCTTGCGCACAAAGGTCATAACGCAAGGAACACCGTTAGCACTGGCAAAGGTATCCTCATCCTCCCAGGAATCAAGCACATCGGCAATTTCACTGATATAAACAGGACGGCCGGTATGATTAGCAACTACCACCTGCTTGATATCATTAATATTGTTATACTTGCCTAAGGTACGCACAGTGATTTCCATAGCGTCATTTTTCGCCTTACCGCCGGGAGTATTATAGTTATTGGCGTTCAGCTTACTGCGCACTGTCTGATAGGCAATACCGTATTCCGCCAGCTTTTCCGGCTTCAGCACAATGCGGATAGCACGCTGGCTGGCACCGACAACAGTAACCTCGGAAACACCCTCCACCATCTGCAGCTCATCCTTAATATTATCCTCCACAATGCGGCGGATTTCACCACGGCTGCGCGAAGGCGAAGCAAAGGTATAGGCCACAATCGCGCGGGAGTTGATGTCAACAGTCTGCGTTACCGGCTCGTCGATATCATCAGGCAGAGCCTTGCGCACACTGGCAACCTTTTCACGCACCTCACTGGCCTTCACCTGCGGGTCGACACCGATATTAAATTCCAGAACTGTTTCACTGTAGCCTTCCAGCACAGTTGAAGACAGCGTCTTGATACCCGAAACCTGACTGACGCGGTTCTCAATCGGCTTGGTAACCAGCGTTTCCATTTCCTGCGGCGAAGCACCGCTATAAGTAACACGCACGCTGACAATAGGCAAATCAACATCAGGATTCAAATCAACGCCGATTTCCGGATAGCAGCGGATACCGAACACCACCAACAGCAAAATAAACATGGTGGTGAATACCGGCCGCTTGATAAATGTTCCAATCATCGTTATTTACCAGCCTTTTTCAAATCTATCTTGCTGCCTTCACGCAGCTTGTTATGTCCTTCGGTAACAATAGTATCCTTTTCATCCAGTCCGCTCACTATTTCAGCAAGCTTATCATTCGTATAGCCGACATTCAGCACACGGCGCTGTACAACGCCTTTATCATCAACAACAAACACCGTCTGCTGGTCATCACGCATCACAATAGCCTGCACCGGAATAGTCAGCACATCAGCTTTAGGTGAAGCTGTAAGCGTAACGTTGGCATAGACGCCGGCCAAAAGACCTTCGCTGTTATCCACGCTCACCTCTGCCGCAAAAGTATGCGCCGGCAAATCCGCAACCGGAGCGATGCGGGTAATTTTGCCTATCAGCTTTTTACCGGGATAAGCAGGCAGGGTAATACTTGCTTCATTGCCGACATGTACACCGGCAATCTGTCCTTCGGGAATATGAATCGTAGTTTTCAGCATAGAGATATCAGCAACGGCAAAAATAGGCGTACCTGCCTTTGCGTAATAGCCCTCCTGATAATAACGCTTAGAAATAATGCCATCAGCCGGCGCTGTCAGCACCGTGCCCTCAGACTTAGACTCCATCGCCCGCAGACTGCCTCTGGCAGCCTCCAGCTTAGCTGCAGCATTATCACGCGCAAAGCGGTAATCATCCACCACCTGCTGCGAAACAGCACCCGTAGCATATAGCTTTTCATAGCGCTGCAAATCTGTTTCCGCCTTGTGCAAGCTTGTCTGTGCATCCAAAAAGCTGCCCTTGGCGCTCAACAGATTGGCATCGGTATCAGCTTGCTCCAAAATTGCCAACACCTGCCCACGGCTCACACGGTCGCCTTCACGGACATAAACCTTTTCCAAGCGTCCGTCCACCTTAGCGGCAACCTCTGCCTGCCATTCCGGGTCCAAACTGCCGGAAAAGCTCAGACTGGGAACAATCGTCTGCCTTATGGGGTGAGCAGTAACGACCGCCACATTGCGTACCTGCGACAGTCTGGCAGCACGCGCCTTATCAGCCTGAATATTGCTGTAAATACGGTAGCCGATAATTACGCATACCGCCAGCATCAGGCCAAATGCTATCTTAACCTTGCGATTCTGTAAATTCACTTTCTTTCCTCCCTGCACCATTCCCTTGGGGGTAAATTATAATGGGGTAAGTTTAATTTTAGCTTAGTTTATTACGGAGTAATTATAGTTATAGATAATAATATTATACCCCTTATCAAGATAAGTTAGCAAGAGCAAAGCCACAGGCAGGCATAGAAAAAGCACGCTGCAAGCAGCGTGCTTTCGACAGTTTTAAATTAATCTTACAGGCCTGCCTGCTCGCGCAGTGCAGCAGCCTTTTCAGTATGCTCCCACGGCAGATCTACATCGGTACGTCCGAAATGACCATAAGCAGCAGTCTGCTTGTAGATAGGACGCAGCAAATCCAGCTCACGGATAATGCCGGTCGGGCTCAGGGAGAAGTTTTTACGAACCAGCTCAACAATCTTGTCCTCGCTGATTTTGCCGGTGCCGAAGGTTTCAACCAGAACGGAAACCGGATGTGCTACGCCGATAGCGTATGCCAGCTGGATTTCGCATTTATCTGCCAAACCTGCGGCAACGATATTTTTAGCAACGTGACGTGCAGCATAAGCAGCACTGCGGTCAACCTTAGAGGGGTCCTTGCCGCTGAAAGCACCGCCGCCATGACGAGCCATACCGCCATAGGTGTCAACGATGATTTTACGGCCAGTCAGACCAGCATCACCCTGAGGACCGCCGATAACAAAACGGCCGGTCGGATTGATGTAGTATTTAGTTTCCGCATCCAGCATTTCTGCGGGAACAATCGGTGCAATAACCTTTTCGATAATATCTTTGCGAATCTGCTCGTTGGAAACTTCCGGTGCATGTTGGGAAGAAATAACGATAGTATCTACACGAACAGGTTTGCCGTCGTCATATTCAACGGTAACCTGAGTTTTGCCGTCCGGACGCAGGTAAGGCAGCACGCCTTCCTTACGAACCTTGGTCAGCTGCAGAGCCAGCTTGTTAGCCAGATATGCAGGCATCGGCATGTAGCTTTCGGTTTCGTTGGTTGCATAACCGAACATCATACCTTGGTCGCCGGCACCGGTTTCTTCCTCAGCAGCCTGGCCTTCCTTAGCTTCCAGCGCTTTGTCAACGCCCATAGCGATATCAGGGGACTGCTCGTCGATGGAAATCAGCACACCGCAGGTGTTGCCGTCAAAACCGAATTTTGCACGGTTGTAACCGATATTGTTGATAGTTTCGCGAGCAATGTGTGCGATATCAACATAGCATTGTGTAGAAATTTCGCCGAAAATGTGAACCTGACCGGTAGTAACGATAGTTTCGCAAGCAACACGTCCTTTAGGATCTTGAGCCAGGATGGCATCAAGCACAGCATCGGAAATTTGGTCTGCTATTTTATCGGGATGACCTTCGGTAACGGATTCGGAAGTAAATAATTTTCTCATTGGTAGCTCCTTTCATAAATAAAAAACGTTGTTGAGAGTGTTTAGATGGTATAAGAAAAGGCGTTCTCATTATGAGAACGCCTTAAATTATTACTCTTAGCATTCTCATCTTACAGATAAACTGCAGGACTTAGCACCGTTTTACAGCTGTCACGCTGCAATGGTTGCTGCGACTTCACAGGGCCATTCCCTCCATCGCTCTTGATGAGTTGTATTAAATTGGTTACAGATGCCATTATATAACAAAATCAAGATAATGACAAGTACTTTTTTTACGAAAAATATGTGAAAACGCCTTTTCCGTAATGGCCGATACTAAATAGAATTTAATTCTATTATACAGGGATTCATAATGCATACGTATCCTTGCAATCCCTACTCCAAAGAACGCGGAGAAGGCTGCAGATGCTAAATGATTGCGACGACGACGTACTTCTAGTACGTCGAGGAGCGGTCATGACGCAGATGCGGTCTTATACGCGCTCTATCAAGCGCGCTCTCTACGAATACGCAACGCCTCGTCCAAAATACGGTTCGCCACATCAACCTTCGGCATCTGCTCCAGCTCGCATACATCGCCGTTGGCGTAAAGGAACTTAACGATATTGGTATCGGAGTTAAATCCGGCACCGGTAGCCGTAACATCGTTAGCTACAATCATATCAAGATTCTTCTTGACTACCTTTTCGCGGGCGTTAGCCAACAGGTTTTGCGTTTCTGCAGCAAAGCCAACCAATACCTGATGCGTTTTCTTCGCACCCAAGGTTTTGAGGATATCCGGATTTTTATCCATAACTACAGTCAGAGCATCGTCTGTTTTCTTCTTAATCTTTTGGTCTGCCACATCACGCGGACGGTAATCGGCAACAGCCGCTGCCTTAATAACGATATCAACTGCATCGTAGGCTGCCAGGCAGGCCTCCAGCATTTCATTGGTCGATTCAACCTGCACAGCCTTCACATTAGGCGGTACGGCAAGCGCAGATGGACCGCTGATAAGCAATACCTCTGCACCGCGCTCGGCAGCCATCTGAGCTACGGCATAGCCCATCTTGCCGCTGGAACGGTTGCCGACAAAGCGAACGGGGTCAATCGGTTCACGTGTACCTGCTGCGGTAACGAGTACCTTCAGGCCACGCAGATCGCCCTCACGGCCGGCAAAAAAGCTGCTCATGAACTCCACAATCTGCTGCGGTTCAGGCAGACGGCCAGGGCCGCTGGTGCCGCAGGCAAGATGTCCGGAAGCAGGCGGCATTACAGTAATACCGCGGCTTTGCAGCTTAGCGATATTTTCCTGAGTTGCAGCATTAAGATACATACCGGTATTCATTGCGGGGCAGACAACTATCGGTGCCTGAGCTGCCAAAAGCGTAGTGCTCAGCAGATCATCCGCAATGCCATATGTCATTTTAGCCAGAATATTAGCGGTAGCAGGCGCAACTAAGAAAGCATCTGCCCAATTTGCCAAAGCAATATGCTCAACATTAAATTCCTGGTTGCTGTTCCACATGCTGGTAGCAACAGCATTACCGCTGATTTCCTTGAAGGTTAACGGAGTAACAAACTGCTGCGCATGCTCGGTCATGACCACACGCACCTCGCAGCCCTGTTTACGCAGACGGCTTACAAGATCTACAGCTTTATAAACGGCAATACCGCCGGTTACTCCCAAAACAATTTTTTTGCCCTTTAACAAGGTTTTACCCTCCCGCTGTTATACGTTTTTAGTACGCTCGTAGGTAATAGTATCGTTAGCAATTTCCTTCAGCGCAGCGCTGACCTCTTTTTCCGCGGAATTTACACCGGGAATAGTGAGCTCGCGTGCTCTTTTTGCTGCCAAAATAACCAAAGTGTATTTGCTATCTACTTTTTCTGCCAAATAGTCAATAGACGGATCTACCATAGACATTATAGAATCACTCCTTTAAGTATTTCATGGTTCACACAGCAGACTGCTGCATAATGTAAATTTATTTTTTAGCTTTACAAATCTTATCAACAATAAAATATGTTCTGGCTACGCGGTAACGCTCAGCCTCCATAATTGTAAGTACCTTTTGCGCTGCCTTTTCCGCAATATCATTAACGATGATATAGTCATATTCCGCTGCGTAGGTCAGCTCGCTGGCTGCGGAAGCCATACGGCGCTTAATAACATCCTCGCTGTCGGTACCACGTTTATAAATACGTGCGGAAAGCTCATCTAAGGAAGGCGGTACGATGAAAACAAATACGCCTTCAGGGAAGCGCTTTTTAATCTGCAAAGCGCCCTGAATATCAATCTCCAACAGTACGTCACGGCCGGATTCCAACTGCTCTTCCACGTATTTGCGCGGTGTGCCGTAATAATTGCCGTATACTTCGGCATATTCCAGCAGCTCGCCCTTTTCAATCATCTGCTTAACATCGGGAATTGTTTTGAAGAAATAGCTTTCTCCGTCAACCTCACCCGTGCGCGGTGCGCGTGTAGTAACAGAAATAGAATAACCTAAATCCGGCAGCTGGTCTCTCAGCATCTGGCAAATAGTTCCTTTGCCTGCTCCCGACGGACCGGATACTACAAGAAGTACTCCCTTAGGAGTAACATTATCAATATCGTTGCTCATGATCCAATTACTCCTCTTCTTCAGAATCAGCAGTTTGTACTACCAGACGGTTGGCTACAGTTTCCGGCTGTACCGCAGACAGGATGATGTGACCGCTGTCCACAACAACTACAGCACGAGTACGACGTCCGTAGGTTGCATCCACAAGCATGCCCTTATCGCGGGCTTCCTGGATAATACGTTTAATCGGTGCCGATTCCGGACTGATAATAGAAATAATGCGGTTGGCTGCAACAATGTTGCCAAAGCCGATATTAACTAGCTTTATATCCATAACTTCCTCCAGTTTTATTCGATGTTCTGAATCTGCTCACGGATTTTTTCTATTTCCGCCTTAATTTCTACGACTATCTGCGCCATAGTATAATCGTTGGCTTTGGAAGCAATAGTATTTGCTTCACGGTTGAATTCCTGAATAAGGAAGTCCAGCTTGCGTCCTACCGGCTGGTCGGAAGCAATGATAGTCTTGAATTGCTTGATATGGCTCTTCAAGCGGACTATTTCTTCCGTAATGCTGGTGCGGTCAGCAAAAATTGCTACCTCCTGCAGCAAGCGCTCCGGCTCAACCTTGATATTATTGTCAGCCAGAAGATTAGTCAGACGCTCCTGCAGCTTAGCCTGGTATTCTTCCACAACTAAGGGAGAACGCTCCTCAATCTGTGCCAGCTTTTCGGCAATCAGATCTGCACGGTAAATAAAATCACCGTAGATATTGCCACCCTCTGTTTCACGCATAGCTACCAAATTAGCAACAGCCTGCTCAACAGCCTGCTCAACCTTGGGCCAAACGCTTTCTACATCAAAAAAGCCTTCCTTAACGTTAATCACGTCAGGGCATTTTGATAAATAGAGAATTTCTGCAGCAGCGTTAATGCCTGCAGCGTCGGCTCCGATAGCAACGCCTACCTCCTGCAATGCCTTATGATAGGCAGCAGCAAGGTTTTTATCAACCTTCAGAGTACAGTTGCCGCTGACATTATAATCAGCAGTAATAAACACATCAATACGTCCACGGCTAACGGTTTTTAAAATAGTTTTGCGGATTTTATCCTCCAAAGGATTCAAAAATCGCGGTAAACGGATAGCAACCTCGTTATACCGGTGGTTCACGGTTTTCATTTCAATGTTAACAGAAAAATCTGCATCCTCGTAGGAACCACGGCCGAAACCGGTCATACTTTTTAACACAGGCTTCCTCCTTCATCCTCACCAGCAAAGGTGATATTATTTCAGCTTAAAAGATAAGTATTTTTTGCTTCAATCTTATCTTGAAAATTTATTATACCATATTTCTCTAATGATTTCAGCATTTTTCTTCGTTTTTCGTCGCTTAGATAAAGAAATGGCCCATTTTTGTTTTGCTATACTTGTTGCAGGTAATGGAGTATAATATGATAAATTAATAAATTGCATTGTATTCTCGCAGGTTCAAAAAACTTTGCCGAGCCTGCACCGAAAGGAGTCCCTATGAACATTGAAGGCTTAACTTTAAAGCTTCTTACAGATACATTAAATGAAGAACTGCTGGGCAGCAAAATATATAAGGTATATATGCCTAATCCGCAGTCACTGCTGCTGCTCGTCCGCAGAACACGCGATACAAGCAGTCTGTTGGCGGATATGCACAACGGCAGCTGTGTGCTTTATCTGCCGCAGCAGCTGCCGGAAAACCCGGAAACTCCTCCCACCTTCTGTATGCTTCTGCGCAAGCATCTGGAAGAAGGACGTATCACGAAAATCAGCCAAAGCGGCCTGGACCGCATTATTACACTGGAAATAGATCTTTTAGGTGCCTCCAGTAAAATTATTACCAAAAAGCTGATTTTTGAGCTTACCGGTAAAAACAGCAATATCATTCTTACGCAGGATGATGTTATTATCGACTCTTTGAAGCATGTAAGCGCAGCCCAGAGCAGCTATCGCACTATCCTTCCTGGCAAAGCCTATATTGCGCCCCCGCCGCAGGAAGGTCTTAACCTTTTGACTGATGACCCGGCAAAAATTGTGCAGACTGCCAACAGTCTGCCTGCAGCCAACTTCGCCAAGGCCTTTATCAGTGCTACCACCGGTGTCGGCAAAATGACAACACTGGAGCTTTTAGCCGCTGCGGATATCCTGCCGCAGGAGGTGCGTCTGGAAAGCTCCACCTGCCAGTCCCTAGCGCAGGTTATCGGCAAGCTGCAGGCAGATATGCAGATGCAGGCCGCCAAGCATCCTGTCCATGCGCTCATCAGCCGTACTAATCAGGTAAAAACCTTGCTAGTATTGTCTCCGCAGAATGTGCAGGAGGGCATGCAGGTTAAAGAATTTACCGATATCAACAGTGCGCTCAATTTTGCTGTCAGCCTGAAGCCTATCCAGCTTCCGCGTCACGAACAGCTGCAAAAGCTGGTGAACAGCGAAACTGCCAAACTCAAGAAAAAGCTACAGGCCCTGCAAGAGGATTTAGCTCATGCAGCCAATGCCGAGGAACAGCGTATGCTGGCAGATACTATCATGGCCAATATCTACCAGATAAAAAAAGGCCAGACAAGCGCCGAGCTGATCAATATTTATGACGGCGAGCCGGTTACGGTCAGCCTTTCCCCCATCCTTTCGCCTACGGAAAACGCACAGGCCTATTACAAGCGCTATAATAAGTACAAGCGCGCTCAAACCGAAGTACGTATCCAGCAGGAATCTACGGAAGAAATGCTTGCTTATCTGGAAAGCCTGGACGCTTCACTGCTCACCGCTACAACGAAGGAAGAAATTGAAGAGATTAATCAGGAAATGCTTGGCAGCGGTTTGCTTAAGGACACGAATAAAAAGAAGAAAAATGCCGGACTGCAAAAATCTCAGCCTCTGCATATCCGTTTAAATCCTGAAGCAGATTTGTATATCGGTAAGAATAATAAGCAGAACGATTATGTTACCTTTACCTTGGGCAATCCTAAAGATTTATGGTTCCACACCAAGGATATCCCCGGTTCGCATGTTATTTTGAAAACGTCACTGCCGGAAGCACGTCAGGAGGATATTGATCTTGCTGTGCAGCTGGCAGCATATTTCAGTAAGGCACGCGACGGCAGCAATGTTCCGGTCGACTGCGTACAAAGACGCTATGTAAAGAAGCCTGCAGGCAGCAAACCCGGCTTTGTTGTTTTTACAAACCAGAATACTTATTACACAACACCTGATATGGAGTTAATCCAAAAATATTTAAAGTAAGGATTTAGTCAGAACTTCATCCGTCTGTATATAAAACGCGCCCTGATTCATAGAAATATGAAGCGGGGCGCGTTGAAGTTTATGGGAAGTTTTTTGAGTGTAGATAGTTGTATCAATCTTTTTTGTCAAAGCAAATCTGCAGAACAACGCTGATTGATAAAAAGGCAAGTAAATCGAGCGAGAGGTAATATCTTGCAAGGAATAGCAATTTTAGCAAATGAGTGTCCGGAATCATCTGCGGGCTCATCCAAGAAGCGAGTCCGCAGGGCGA
>ENA-OQRA01000333-OQRA01000333.1-human-gut-metagenome-genome-assembly--contig:-NODE-333-length-29655-cov-6.651926_pt1 | contig 29655 bp, 10 predicted proteins | sample MGYA00243238_ERZ505106 | MGnify/ENA primary metagenome ERZ505106 (study PRJEB26097, sample SAMN02711298) | human gut metagenome | biome: Gut microbiome | host: Homo sapiens | place: Denmark: Copenhagen...
TTGGTGAAGCCGTTGGCGGTCAGGGCCTGCTCCACATCATAGGTAAAGCTCTGGTCGGCCATGGTACCCTCGGCACCGTTGCCGTCGAACTTCACGGTGTAGCTGTTGGCCGTCCACTGAGCCGTCAGGGTCAGGGCACCCTCGGTGGCCAGGTTCTTGACGGTTGCGCCGTCTTCATAGGTGGTGTCGTCCAGCTTCCAACCGGCAAAGGTATAGCCGGTCTTGGTGAAGCCGTTGGCGGTCAGGGCCTGCTCCACATCATAGGTAAAGCTCTGGTTGGCCATGGTACCCTCGGCACCGTTGCCATCGAACTTCACGGTGTAGCTGTTGGCCGTCCACTGAGCATACAGGGTGACAGCACCGCCATTCTCGGTGGTGACATTGGGGGTGGTCTGCCTATTGGTATAAGCCGTACCAGTGCCATCCGCAGCCGTATTCCAGCCGGCGAAGGTATAGCCGGGCTTGGTGAAAGCGTTGGCCTTCAGAGATTCGCTGGTCTTGCCATAGGTAAGGGTCTGGGATGTCATGGCACCCTCGCCGCCGTTGGCGTCAAAGTTCACGGTGTAGGTGCCGTCCACCAATTTCACACCGAAGTAGACGCAGGAGAAAGATTCATAACCAGGAATCAACGCCTTAATGAGCATCTTATCGGTCAAATTCTTGCCGGGAGCCGTGTTTGTAATAGCCAGCTGACCGGCGTGTTCGCCCTCAGTAACCCACTGGAGGATCAGCCAGCCCTCCTGCTTGCTGTCATAGGCGGTGAGTGCAGGCAGAGGCTGCTTGAAGGTCTTGCCCATCCACTCAAAGGTTTCGGGGTTAATCTCCACATCCAGATACAGGGTCTCGCCGCCGGCCAGGTTCATTACCAGATCTTTCGTGATGGAGTAAGTATAGTCTGCAGAGACCTGCTTTCCATCGTGGTAGAACTTGAGCTTCGCCGCAGTGGCGGTTCTGCACTTAATGGGGAAGGTGGCGGTGATCTCCGTGCCGTCAGGGTTGGTGATCTTAGCCTCGATGGTGGTCTCGCCCAGTCCGGTGATGGTCACCAAACCGTTCTTATCCACCATGGCCACGGACTCATCCAAAGAGCGCCAGGTAATGATACCCGTGGCGTCCTCCGGCTGCACCGTCACCGTAAGCTGAACAGTGCTTGCCTTTTTGTCAGTGGGACGCATATAAAGGGTCTTGCCGGTTACGCCGCCGGGACCTGTGACAGTAAGGCCGGAGGCATTGCGCAGGATCGTCAACTGGAAGGTGACGACCTTGCTGCCGCAGCTGGCGGTGATAGTCACGGTGCCGGCCGCCTTGGCGGTGATGACGCACTTGTGATTATCCGCGCTGGCGGGAGCCACTGTGGCCAGGTCCGTATTGCCGGAGAACCAATACACGGTGGTATCGGCGCCCTCCTCGGCGGTGACGGTGGCAAAGAGGATGTCCGCAAACTCCTTGGCATCCGCACCGATGGTGACGGTATCGGAGGTCTTATTCAGCTTCAGCTCGGTGACCTGGGGACCGGTGAGCTTGTCCATCTCCACCAGCTTCGTATCCAAAACGGCCTTGCCCTCCAGATAGCCGGTAGCTGTATACAGCACGGAGCCGGTCTGGGTGGTGGTGGCCTCGCGGATCACAGTGCGGGTCACATTGAGAGTTGCCGAAAGGGCATAGTCACAATTCTGACAGAGCTTCTTAGCCACGCAGGCGCTATAGAGGCCGGTGGCAGAATCCTGCGTCCAGTCAAAGATGACCTCGTCGGAGATCACATGCTCCTCGGCCTCCTGCCACTCCAGCACGGGATAGGGGCAGCTGGCCTGGAAGAACCAGTTGTTTTTCTTCATGCTGTCGGTGAGGTTGTCGGGCTTTGTCGTGAGAACAGCCTCGGAGGCAGTGGTCAAAGGCTCTGCCTTGAAATTGTCCTTGATGTCATCCCGCAGATCGCCGAAAGGCTGGATGCCGCTCTGCGTGGTTGCATAGAAAGCGTTGGTGCAGCGGGCCTTGCTGATCCGCACCTGTGCGGCAATAGCCGCTGCCACATCGCCGTTCACAGTGCCGGTGTTGTAAACATTCTTAATGGAGTCGCAATTTTCCAGGTCGCTGTCCTGGGGTACGCCACGGTCAGACAGCTTGAAGCGGGTAAGCTTACCGTTCATGGACAGGTCATCGCCGCCTACAATACCGCCCACATACTTGGTGCCGGTAATATCGGCCGTATTATAGCAGTTCCACACAACGGCTACATAGAACCCGCCGGCGATGCCGCCCACATACTGTGCGCCGTTCACCGCGCCCACATTGGCACAGGAGATGATGTCTGCCTCACGATAGGCGTAGTTGCTGGTGCCATAGGCCGAGCCCACAATACCGCCCACTTGGTCGCCGGTACCGGTGATCTCGGCATAGTTGATGCAGCGGGATACACTACCGCACATGAAGCCGACGATGCCGCCCACTTCCGCCTTGCCGTTCACGGTGCCCTCGTTGGAGCAGTCGGATACGGAGTCGCCATAGTTTCTCATGTAGCCGGCGATACCGCCTACGCTGTTGCCGCTGCTCTCAATATTGCCGAGGTTGCGGCAGTCCATGATGACATTGCCTTCATCACTGCTGCCAATGATGCCGCCCACTTTGCCGCCGGAGGCTTTAATGGTCATATCCACCGTGACATCCTGTACCTGCACATAGCCGCGGGCATCGCCCACAACGCCGCCAACGGCCGCGCCGTAGCTGGTGTTGGTGGAAGTGATGCTGCCCTCGATGGTGAAGTTCTTGATCACGGTGTACTTCGCCAGCTCACCGTAGCCGGGCTTTGCGCCGGCCACGCCGAACAGGCCAAAGCCGCTGGAGCCGCCAGCGGAGGTCACATCAAAGTTCCTGATGGTCTTGCCCGCACCGTCGAAGGTTCCCTTGAAGGGATATTTGTTGTAATGATTGCCGATGGGGACCCAGTTTTCGCAGGCGCCGGTCATATCAATGTCGTTAGCCAGGCGACCCTTGATCGTATTCTGTCCTGCGTTCACTGTGTTGCGGAACCAAAGCAGCTCATCGGCGTTGTGGATGAGGTAATAGCCATCCTTGTCCTGCGTGGGCAGGGCCAGCTCGCCATATTCCTGGCCGCAAGCTTTGCACTGGGCCTTCTTCACAGCCGTGGCGGTGCCACCGGAGTGTTTATCCAGGTCATAAGAGCTGCCGCAGACCGTGCACTCATGCCAGTGATTATTCGCATCCGTCTTCCAGCCATTATTGGTATGCGCCGTCTCGTCCACTCGGACATTGCAGTTGGCGCAGACATGCCAGTGAGCATCGCCGTCGCTGGCCCACTTGGCAGAATTCACTTCATGCGTACCGGCGGGCAGAATGTCCGTCTGGGTACCGTCGGCTGCCACACCGTTGATGGTGCCGGTGGCGGTATAGGTGACGGTACGCTCCTTAGTACAGTCAGTCCGAGCCACTTCGCGCTCGACGGTAAGAGCCTGACTCAGCTTACTGCCGCACTCGGTGCATTCGACAGAGGCGGTGCAGGCGTCATACGCACCGGTCTCGGTATTCAGGTGCCAGTCGTAGGTTACAACGGTACCGTAAGCATGGCTCTTTGCCTGCTGCCAGGTGAACACAGGGGCAGGGCAGCTATTTTGATAGTTCTCACCCAGCTTCTCGGCCAGGGTGGCGAAGTCGTTCTGGGAAATGGCGGTAAACTCGGGTGCCTCGTATACGATGCTGCTGCTATTGGCGATTGTGCCGATGGCATCATTGCCGGAGTCCTCGTTATAGAAGCACTTTTCAACGGAGTTGGTAGGCACACTGCTGCCGAGGCTTATCTTTCCGATCAGTTCGCCGAGAGTCGCGCTGCTGTCATCGCTGGTAACGCTGCCGTAGTTATAGCAGCCGGACATTTTCAGCGAATTGCCATACGCGGCAAGATCCACCCTGCCGATAACACCGCCGGCGTAGACGGAACCCTTGATCTCGCCCCAGTTGTAGCAATCAACTACACTACCATTTCCGCGGGGTTCAAAATCCGCAACGACACCGGCCGCCTTGGCACCGATAATGTCGCCATAGTTGGCGCACTGGCTGATCCTGATCACATAGCCAACCGCGCGGCTATACTGCACAATACCGGAAATCTCCGCGTTGGGATTCGTGCTCTCCAGGCGGCCAAAGTTTTGGCAGTTTTCCACCACCGCGCCTTGCAACGCAATGCCGCCCACATAGCTGTATTTGGCCTCACTATTGGAAATAATATTGCTGTAGTTCACGCAGTTTTTGAAGGTAGCTCTTTGATCGCTTCCGCCAATGCCGGAGACACTGCTGGCCTTACCGGCGTTGATCTCCAGCTTGGAGATCACATTTTCATATTTGCTGCACTGGCCCACACCGCAAAGGGCGCCAGTCCAGTTGCTGGCCGTTTTGACCTTGCCCTCAACCGTGAGGTCGTGGCAGCTTCCGGCGGTGGTAAAGATGACCCCGCTGTTATCAAATAGCGTTACATTGCTGCGGTTTTGGGCGGTATAATCAATATTATAAATCTTATGGTTGTTTCCGTCAAAGTCGCCGCACCAGGAATAATACTTTTGACTGGCATAGTTACCGAATTTCCCGTTGATGGCCGAGCCGATGGGAATGTAAGTGCTATTGATGGAGGTCATGTCGATGTCATTCATCAAGCGGAGATTCAAATTCTTCTCCGGCTGGCCACCTATAGCATTGGTGCAGGCGGTGTTATTCACCAGATCGGCAAACTCCTTGAGATCGTTGGCGTTGTAAATCTCAAAATAACCGTCCTCCGCCTGGGTTAGACCGGTCTTAGCAATCAGGCGAAACGCACAGTATACATAGGAATCGGAAGCTCCTTCCGCATACACCTTTATAGCGAGTTTCTTCCCCGCCGTGCTATAGGATGCCGCCGTAACCCTGATCTCGCCGTTGTCTTTTACCGTGACAGTGCCAGTGGCCCCGGTATCACTATAGACCCAATCCGTATTTGCGGCAAGCTTATATGAATAGGTCTTGCCCAACCAGGTGAAGCTGGTCTTACTCTGCTCCGCTTTGAGGGTGATCGTGCTGCCTATCGGCAGAATCTGCTCCTCAGCGCTGTAACCCGACTGATTGGAAATGACCTTGTCACCCTTTTTCACGGTGATGGTGGGCAGCTCGCTGCTGTCAGGGTTAGCCGTAATACTGGCGGTGCCCTTTGCCACCGTGCCGCTTCCTACACATGTGCCGGTGGCGGTGATAACAGCAGAGCCAATACCCGTGATGGTCACAAGGCCCTTTTCATCCACCGTGGCCACATTCTCATTGGAGCTGCTCCACTGGACATTCTCCAAAACCGTTAAGTCATACTTAGGCTTCGTCGTCAGCTGTACCGTGGGGGCCACGGTGTCGTCACTTTTCAGCGTGAAGTATAGATAGCTACTATCTTTCTCGTTTACGACCGACAACTCCGTGGAATCAAACGCCGAAATGGTCAGCGTAAAGCTGGCCGTCAAAGCGCCGCAGTGGGCGGTGATGATGGCGGTGCCCAGGCCCTTGGTGGTGATACGGCAGAAGTTTTTGCCGGTCGAGGTATTCACCTTGTTCTCCACAGCGGCCACATTTTCGTTGCTGCTTTCCCAGGTGACGGTGGTGTCGGCCCCCTCTTCCGCCTCGAATTCGGCGCGGACAGAGGAAGAATACACTGTGCCAACCTTGCTGATGCTCAGCTTCAGCTCCGTAAGGTCCGTATCAGTAGTCGTCTTTTTCAGCACTAGACTGGTGACCTGCGGCTGCGCGGCCACGCCGGAAACCGTGACGCTGCCGGAGACGAAGTTCACATTCGTAATCGTCGTTTCGGTATCCCAGTTTATAAACTCATACATATCATTCTGTACAAGTTTAACGGAATACTCCCCGTTTTGGGCGGAGTCTGTCACTGTGAACTTGAGGTTCAGCAGCACGCCATCCTCCGTGTAGTTTTTGTCGCGTTCTACAAACACGCCGATATTGCCGGGTGTTTTTTTATTGGTTGAGATATTGGTGAAATCCGCCACCAATTCAGCCGATGTAAAGGTCAATGCAGTCGTATCATATTCCACATTGAATCCACCCACAGCAAATCCCGGATTGTTCTTCACTGTAACAGGGATCGTCACAGTTTTATCCGTGCTGACATCCACTGTGACGGCTCCAGCCGAAACAGTGAGCGCATTGTCTGCGGCGTATGTCACCGTCCCCGTCAGGGACAGCAGCATGGCCACGACCAACAGCATGGATATCCATCGTTTTACCGTTTTCATACTTTCTCCTTTTCTCTAAATTTATTATTGCAAATAGGATGGCAAGTCCCATATACAACCGTTATTTTTTTGCCGGAAATTCATCGATCTCCCCTGCCAAATACTTACGCAGCAGCAGCAGATCCATCGTCGTGAGCTTCCCGTCGTCGTTCAGGTCTGCGGCCTCTATCTGCCGCTTGTCAAGCTCTGTTTCTCCCTTTAAGTATTTGCGCAGCAGCAACAAGTCCATAGAAGTTATTTTTCCATCACCGCTGAGGTCGCCCCAAACCACCTCCGGCTCCGGGGGCGTGGGGTCACCCACCGTGATCGACACGCTGACCGTGGGCGAGACATAGGCTTTGCCCGCACCGGTTTGGCTGTTGTTCAGCGTCTCATTCTGATACATGGTGTAGAGGAAATGGACCTCCGTCTCCGTCTGCCCCTCCTTCAGTGCCTCGCCGGTGCCGCCCAGATAGGCGATCTTATTCCGGGTGGCCGGAACTACGCGGGAGGTGCCGTTGCTGTAGTGCAGTCGGACGATCATGCCCGCGGGGTCAAACAGCTCGCCCGGCTGATAGGCCGTCTTATTGGGTCCCTGCAGCAGTTCGATGCGCTCAATGGTATTGCTGAGAGACATCAGGTAGGCGGAATCGTTTTTGAAATAAATATTGCCGTATTGGTCGCAGATGGGAGAGCAAATGGCGTACTCTGCCTGGCTGCCGTTGGGGGTAAAGAGCACCTTGCCGGTAAAATAGGCATTGCCCTTCAGGGTCTCCTTGGTCGTCAGCAGCGGCGCGGTGACGCCGGGCGCATCCTTCAGCACCCGCAGCTTGCCCGGGGTGTAGTTGTCAAAGAAATATACATAGGCGTAGCCGTCGTCATAGGCGGTGGTGAGCATGCCGCTGGTCTGGGGATAGCCCTGGGTGGTCACCCGATAGGCAATGGACCAGCTCTCCAGGTCGATCACCGTGATGTTGTGGCCGGAATACTGGGTAAACTGGCCCGTGCCGGACACGCCGATATAGGCCCGCCCGTTATACACCACCGGGGTCGAGGTGCTCATGGCCGTGCCGCCGGAGCCGTTTTCCAGCTTGATGCCCTTGAGGTCGGCCAGTTGATACCCGCCGTCCTTCTCCTCCACCCGCACAGAGTAGAAATATCCTCCCTTGCTGGTGAAGTAATAGCGGTCGGTCACCTTGTCATAGGCCACGGTGGAGCGCACATCGCCCACCAGGTCGTGCATGGAATCCAGCTCCACGCCGGTGCGCGGATCCAGGCACAGCAGCCCGCCCGATGGGGTGGTATATCCGCCGCCGCCATCGTCGGTGCCCACCAGCAGGAAATTCTCCTGCACATAGGCGCCCGCCCAGTAGAATCCGCCCTTCACCGGGCAGGTCCACACGGGCAGCTTGGTCTCGTCGTCCCCGCCGGGAACCTCGTCGGTGGCCGTGAGACAGACGAAGTTTGCCGTCTGCTCCTCGCTGTTCCAAAAGCCGGTGTAGAGGTAGCCGTCGTGATAGGTGATGGGACTATTGGGCTGGCCGCCCAGGGCATCCTTGTAGTACCAGAGGGATTTAAGGGTCCTGGCGTCAAAGGCCTGGATGCCGCCGCCGGCCAGACCCACAAAGATCATACCGCCGCCATAGGTAGGCGAATTGATGGCGAAGCTGGAGTTGGTCTTCATGTTGCCGGTGGCCACTACCTTGCCGCTGAGAGCATCCAGCTTGACGATGCTGCTGCCGGCATAGGAGATGACATAGTCCCAGCCGCCCTCGGTAATAAGGATAGGGCAGCCGGTGGCGCCGGAGCCGTAGCTCTCCCCCAGCTTGGTAGCCCAGCTGAGCATGGCGTTCTCGGCCTGGATCGGCGTCTTGGCAGAGATGATCCCGTTGTTGGTCTCATCGCCCCGGAAGTTGGGCCAGTCGGAGGTGACGCCCATACCATAACTGGTGGAAGGGGCTTTGGACAGCGCAATCTGCACCGTGCAGGCGTTTTCGCTGACCGTGACCTGATCCTGGCAGCCCACATAGCCCCGGCAAGTGGCGGTATAGCGGTAGGTGCTGCCGGCGACCAGGGGATAAACACCCTGGCTGTCAGGCAGGATACGCTCGCTGGTCTTGGTGTCATACACCACGGCGACGGCATTGGGCAGGGGTATGCCATACTGATCCTTTATGATAAACTGACCCCGGAGAGGCTGACGCTTGGCCAGCTCAATGGTATAGGTCTGGGTGACGCGGTCGGTGGCAGCGTCGCAAAGGGTAATGGTGACGGTCTCGGCAGAAAGGGTCGTGTTCAGGGTCAGGTCGCCACCGTCATAGATCTCGCCATTGACCTTAATAACAGCCTGGGGCGCGTAGGCCGTGGCGGTAATCTGGGCGGTCTTGGCGGTGCTGAGCAGATCAGCCTGGTAGCTTAGGAGCTTCCTGTCGAAGCCCTTATTTTCCTGGAGCTTGCCATCCACCAAGGGATGGATGGCCGTATCCCGGCCATCGATACGCAGGGACAGGCTTTGCAGAGACAGGCTTCGCTGAACCTGCACGGTGTAGTTTTGGACATAAGTACAGCCATTTTCCGTCAAGGACAGACTCAGGCTCAAGGTCTTTTCCTGGCCGTCGGCGGCGGCCAAACCACGAACGGCCTTGCCGCTGGCGGTGAGCGTCTTGGTATAGACGGAGGTACCGGTCTCCTGGACCTTGATAAGATTGGTCTTGTCAGACAGAGCCCAGACATAGAGCACACTCTCGGTATCGGGAAGCTGGATGGTGTACTCATGCCGCGAGGTTTGAAAGTCGGCGCTGTCCAGATAGATGCCGGAGCTCTTTGTGCTGCCGGCGCAGATCTGCAGGCCCGTCAGCCAGTCCTCCTCCCGGGGGCGTTTGGCCTTAACGGTCATATCCTCAAAAACGCTGAAGGTCTCCTTCGCGGTATAGCAGCCCTTGGTAGTCACATAGCTGTAGCCACCGCGAGGCAGGATTTGATACACGGCCTGACCGTTGCTGTCGGACTCTGGCAAGAGGGTCTGCCCATTGCTGTCCAGAAGCTGAAGGGTGAGGTCGGTGTCGTGCAGTACGGTTACGGTTTTCGGCGCTACGCGGCCAATATTCAATGTATAAGTCCGGCTCTTGCCGTTTTCCAACGCGACCTTGATTTCTATGGTGTTGCTGCCCATAGCCAGAGACTGGGTGCAGCTTTCGCCCGGCTGCACTTTTTTGCCCTGAACGGTGACAGTGTAGTCACCCTCCAGCGTGGCAGGGGTGATAGTGACCTGGGGCGTGGCCACATTAAAGGTGTAGCGCAGCTGGTTGGGAAGAAAAGTACCCACCATCTGCTCGGCGCCGTTGGCGACGACGGACAGCGCCGTAAGGGTGGGCGCGCGCTCCAGGCAAAGAGTGCGCAGCCGGGAGAGGACATATCCCTCATAGGCAAGGCTGGCCTTCAGCGTCACCCGGCCGGCCTGTGTGCCGACAGGCAGGACACCGGTAAGGCGGGCGGCCTGGCTTGCCCAGGCAATGGGTATCTCCACCGCCCGGCCATCGGTATTGGTATAGACGGCACCGGCATTCAAAGATAGATCCCCGGCATCCGCGCCCTTGGGCAGGTAGATATAAGGGGAGGGATCCGTATCTGCCACATAATAGGTATCGCCGTCGTGGTCATAGGTCCCGGAAGCTACGCTGCCGCCGTGCAAAACGGCCTCGCCCAACCACTCCCCATCCGGCAGGCACAGGGTAGTGACCGTTTCGCCGCCGATCTGCACAACACCGGAATCTGTCAGAGTCATAGTGCCGACAGCCTGGGCATCGCTGCCGCTTTGGAGTTGGAAGCTATATGCACCCGGCACCAGCTGGATGGCCTGGCTCTTTTCAAACCGGGCGGTGCGGCCATAGCTGTCCTCTGTGTCCAGAGTGTAGGACGCGGGGTCCAGACCGGATAAGGTCTGCACCGTCAGCGCAGCGGTGACTTTTTTACCGTTGACCACTTCCCTGTCAAATCGATCCATCGCCCCGGACAGAGCGGCTTGCAGAGCGGAGGCATCGGCATCGGCCCTATAAAGTGCCTCCAGCGCCGCCTTATAGGCCTCCTGGGCCGGGGGATAGCGGGTCACGCCGGTATCGAAGGCCCTGTAGGCGGCCATGACCTTTAGGAGACTACCCAAGGCGGCGGCTTGCTCCGCGTTCAGGTCGATCTCCACAATGGCCAGGAAGGTGACTCCCTTGGCAGGCTGATCCAGGCTCAGGCCGCCCGCATCATCCACCCGGCGATAATTGCCGCTCACACCCTGGACCTTGGTGACGAAGCCGCTGTCCAGGCCCTCCAAATCGTAGCCACTTTTCTTCAGTGCTTGGGCCAAAGTCTCGCTGCCGGTGTAGGACACGGCAACGGGCTCGATGAGTACCTTTCCGGCCGTGGCGGCAGCCAAGACAAAGCTGCTGTCGGCGGTTCCTCCGGCGGCGAGGCACACAGATGGAATCAACTGCCATAAGAGCAGCAGGGCCATCATTAGGCTTAAAACCCTCTTTTTCATTTGCATTCCTCCTGTATATTTCTATGTGCGATGTGCGCCGCAGGGGTAGGCGCGCAATTTCCGCTGCGGAGCGCAGCCGCGCTCCGGCCGACACAGGGGCAAATAGTCTGCAGCAGCAAAAAACACGGCCCCCTTCCGGAAGCCGTGCAAGCTATACACTATAAGCATTGAATCGCTTCGGCTTCGGAATCGGCAAAGCCCAGGCATCATTCTCGGCGTATCTGACTTATCCTGCTGTAAGCAGGCATCACAGTGACCTTCTCGCAGGGCTTTTCACCCTATTCCGCCTTCGGAGCGCAGAGCTCCGAGCGAATCATCCTGTTTGTATTCTATTGTCCTGTTTTTTAAGATTTTATCACACCCAGCCAAAAAGTGCAATGGCATTTTTCGATGATTTGTTCTAAAAAGTGGGAATTTTTTGCGCTTTCAGGTAATGCAGTCTGTCATATCGTACAGCCTGGTTTGTCCGTCCAAAAAACGGGCGTAGGCCGTGAGGGCATAATAGGCCTGCTCGGTAGCCATGCCGTTTACCTCCGCCAGGTCGGCAGAGTGGTAAAAACCATCGTTCACGGCAAAGGTACAGAGGGCATCCACCACGCTTTGGTCGTTTTTGATGAGGCGCTGTTCCTTCTGCGGATCCAGCCCCAGAGCCGTGAGGGCGACGATAACCTGGGCGCAGGATTCGCAGTTCGCCGTGCCCCAGCTGGAAAAACCGCCGCTGGGGAGCTGAATGACCGAAAGATAGTCCACCGCAGACTCCGCCGCCCGGGCTACATCCTCTCGCTGGCGGTAGGGCGCCAAGGCCTGGAGCGCCATTGCGGTCATATCGGGATCGGAGGATTCGCCGAAAAGGCTCCAGCCGCTATCGGCATTGCGGCTGCTAAGAAGCAGATCCACCAAGCCCTCCCGAGTGGTCTGTGTCTCGCCGGGCTGAGCGGCAGGAATCTCATAGCCGCCGCAGTCCAGGGCAATGAGTGCCCAAATGGCTCCGTTGAGCCCCTGTGCGGACAGATATTTCATATCCGTGAGCCCGGCCAGCAGATTTACGCCGCCGATATTCGTTACATCTCCCCCCGCTGCGGTGATGCCCAAAATGAGGCGGGAATTTTCCGTAGACTTGGCCTGGTGGAGCCGAGGCGTGCCGATGGCTCGAATATAGGCGTCCGCCTGCTCTAAATAAGCATGGGCCGCATCGCTTGTCAAACGGCCCGAACGGCTCAAGCCAATGATGCACCACTCGCCGCCCACAGAGCCCACGCGCAGCTCGTTCACCTCACTTTGCAGGGCCTGGCCGGTGCGCTCATACGCCGCGCGCCATACGCTTTTTTCTCCGCAGGCACATAGACAAAGCAGCAAAATCGAAAGCAGCATACAGGAGATTCTTTTTTTCATGGTAGCTCCTCCTATAAAAAGAGAATGTATTTTAGCTTGATCCTACGCAGAATATTGGCCTGCTCCCAGGTTCTGCGCCACAGCTCGCTCTCCAGAGCGAGTACAGTCTGCCGCTGTGCCTCCTCCATGGGGTGTCCGCTGAAGCGGGCCTCCTGCCAAATAGCCGCCGCCTGCCGATAAGAGGCGCGGAGATCCGGATCAAGAAGGTCTGCGTAATCCTCCGGGGCGCAGTTTTTCGCCCGGAGGCCCCGAGCCAGGAGTACATCTATGGTATAGGCAAAAATAGCTTGGATAGACGCGGGAAGATCCTCCGATAGGAACGACGCCTTACGCCGGGCAGTCTTTTTCCGCTCCCACATAAGCCATGCGATGAACGCCGCAAGCAGGGCCAGCGCCGCGGTCACGGCCAGAATCAGTAAAATTTGCAGCCGATACTTGAGCCAGAAATTCAGCAGCGAGGGTTCGTTTGTGTCATCGCCCTGGGGATTGTCCTGAATGTTATCCACCACCGTATCCTGCGGCTGCTGGCCGATCAGGCCGGAGATGTCCTGGTATTTTTCCGTTTGCTCCACGGCGGAGAAGTAAGGCGGCGTCACCTCAAAGGGCAGCCAGCCCACACCATCCTGATAATATTCCACCCAGGTGTGGATGTGGGAGCCGTCCAAGGCCAGTGTTTGTCCCGGTTCCAAGGTCTGGGTCTCCTGCTTACTCACCAAAAATCCTTCTACATACCGGGCGGGAATACCATAATAGCGGAACATCATAGCCGCTGCCGTGGCATAGTGGACGCTGTAGCCCTTTCGTGTGCCGTCCAAAAAGTTCAGCACAAAATCCACACCGCTGCCTACCGGAGTCACATTTGTTTCGTCATACTCGGCATAGGTGGTAAGATAAAATAAAATATTTTGCTTGGCACTTTGATAGTCAAAGTGGGCCTCGCCGTCGGAGATCGCATAGTCACCCAGCTTATCGGCCAGGTAGCTGCGAATATCGGAGGGAATGGCAGTGTAGCGGTCATAAACAAAGGCGTTGTAGGCTGCCTCATCCTGCAAAAAGGGTGTCTGCTGCTCCGTGGTCTGCGATAGAGCCGCATTGATGCGCTGATACTGGGTGATGAGGCCCTGAGCGGCAGAAAAGCCATAGGTTCGCTGACCGCGCAGGCCCGAGCCCAGCAGGGTGCGGTCGCCGATGGAAGCGGCATCCAGCCCGGCGCTGCCCGGCAACAGCTCATAGGGCGCATAGAGATAGCGGGCGGAGGCCCTCAAATTGGTCACGGAAATGGTATTTTCACGCACAAGCTCCGGCTGCACCGCGGAGGCCGCGGCAGCCAGCTGTGTTTGGGGATAAAACCCGTCCTCGTGCAGCCAGAAGAAGCTGTCCGCCGCCGAATAAAGCGTATCGGCATCCAGCGCATACCAGCGACTGTTTTCATAGGTTTCGCCCACAAAGCCCCGAAGATAGCAGGAAGCGGGGACATCCATGGTGATCTCCAGGACAGTATCCTGGTTGGTTTGCCGGGGGCCTACGGAACGGAGGTCCCCCTCAGGAAGACCGATGGTCTCGTTGCTCCCGTAGCGCAGGCGCTCCACGCCCTGGCGCAATCCGTCCACGGCCTCATTGAGAAAGTCGGGCTTGGCCGTCTGCCAGCCGTTTAACAAAAGGGCGGTCAGCAGTAGGATAGCCGTCACCCGGAGCCAGACACCGGCGCTTCCGGTACCGGCGAAAAAAACCGTGTAGGTCAAAAGCTCTGTAAGGGCCGCCGCCAGAAGCCAACCGGCGGTGAGCTGCGGCGCAAGCAGAAGGCCCAGCAGCCCAAGCACCGCCGTAAGGATCCAAAAGCCCGCAGCGCTGCGGCGGCGCATAAGGTCTGCGCTCCCCACACCCAGCACCGCCCCCAGCAGGCACAGAAAAAAAACGGGGCCGTTTTCGCCGGAAACGAAAAAATAGTCTGTGTTTCGGGCGGCTATATGCTTCCAAACATCCAGCACACCGTTTATGAGCAAGGCAAAGCCTTCCGAAGCTGCGCGCCAAAAAAGGACGGCAGCCAAAAGGCAGCCAAGCAGCCAAAAGGTGTAAGCTGCCGTGCGCCACTTGCCCCGGGTAAGCGCCGTACTGGCTGCGGCAGCCGCTGCCACAGTCACGGGAAGCAGTGCGCTCTGCTCCGGGAGGAAGGCATCAGCCACCAGCCAGATCAGCGCCGCCGCCAACAGAACCGGAGGCAGATATGCACGCAGGCGCTGGGCAATAAACTTAAAGCGCAAGGTAAACCCCCTCCTCTCTGCTTACCGCCGCGCCGCAGGGTACCACGGTGAACAAGGGTCCGCTCTCCCCTTCGGGGATGGGCTCCTGCTCCGGACGCAGGGTCAAAAGCACCACATGGGCATAGTCCAAGGAGCCTCCGCACTGAGCAAAATGCTCCAAAACCGTCTGCTCGTCCGGCACGATACGGGCCGCCAGCAGCTCTGCCAGGGCCGGTGTCAGCGTGTCCTCCCCCTCCACGGGAACGGAGGATACGGCATCCTGATTCCGGTCATACCAAGCGATATGATGGGTAAGGCCCGCCGCGCACAGGGCAGCGGATACCGAAGCCGTCAGCTCACCCAAGGATTCCTTGTCAGCGGGAGTACATGCCTCGGGGGCGCTGTTATCCAGGAGCAGGAGAATGGAATGATCTACGGGCAGGCCCAGCTGACGCACGATGACATCGCCGGTCTTTTCCGTGAGCTTCCAATGAATGCTGCGAACCCGGTCACCGGGGACATATTCCCGCAGGGCAAAGGTTTCGCTGGGATCGTCCCCGGGGTGACGCATAGAGTATTCATCGCTGTCAAAATCCGGGATAGTGCGTTCGCCTGTTTGCAGCTGCACCGGATAAAGCTTCGGCAGCACAAGACTGAATGTGCGTACATTCTCCGCCACCCGCCGCCCATACAGGCCAAACAGGTCATAGACTCGCAGCTCCGGCAAGGTCAACTCCAGCTTGCCGCAGCGGAGTCCGGCAAAGGTAACCACCTCGCTTTGCCTCTGGCGCCCAGGGGCAGAAATACGCAAGGCTCGGCAGCTGCGCTCGTCCGTGAGAAGATTGCGGCAGCAAACCTGTGCCGACAGGGTGGCCAGGCTGAAAAGGCCTGTGTTTTCCACCTGCACGCAAACGGATACCTCCTCCCCCTTCTGCACAGAGAGCGGCGCGCTGAGAGATAGTCGAAGGTGCTTAGCGGCCAGGGCCGTACAGGCAAGCTCTGCAATGGCGGCCACAAGGCTCCCCAGCAAAACACACAGCGGCATGGCATTTTTACCCAAAGCCCAGAGCACCAGCCAAATCGCCAGCCACAGGCCAAACAAAACTCGATATCTGGCCATGACTTAAATATGATCGGGGCGGCGCACCTGCTGCAAAAGCTCAGCAAGGATGTCGGCGGCGGTGGTCTCGGCAATCCGCGCCTTGGGGGCGAGAATGAGACGGTGGGCGCAGACATCCGCAAACACCGCCTGCACATCCTCCGGCAGCACATAGTCCCGCCCATACATAAAGGCGCGGCTCTTGCTCATACGGCACACAGCCAGGGCGCCGCGGGGACTGACGCCCAGAAGCACCAATGGGTGCGTGCGTGTGGCCTCGGCCAGACGGGTGACATAGGCCAAAAGCGCATCGTCCATATGGACACTTTGGGCCTGCTGCTGCATTTGCAGCAGCTCCTCCGCCGAGGAGACCGTCTCCACTTGGGTCAGCGGATCCTCCTGCTGGCGGTCGCGCAGGATATTCACCTGGCTGTCAAAGTCGGGATAACCCATTTCCAGGCAGACCATGAAGCGGTCCAGCTGGGCCTGGGGCAGGAGCTGCGTACCTGCCGAGCCCACGGGGTTTTGGGTGGCGATAACGGCAAAGGGCGCAGGCAGAGGGTGCGTGACACCGTCCACTGTGACCTGGCGCTCCTCCATCACCTCCAGCAGGGCCGCCTGGGTCTTGCTGGAGGTACGGTTGATCTCGTCAGCCAGGAGAAGATTGGTCATAACCGCGCCGGGCTGATATACAAAGTCACCTGTTTCCTTGCGATACAGGGAGAAGCCCACGATGTCCGACGGGAGGACATCCGGCGTAAACTGGATGCGCCCGTAGCGCAGACCCAGCGCCCGGTGAAAGGCCAGAGCTGCCGTGGTCTTACCGGTGCCCGGCACATCATCCAGCAGCACATGGCCCCGGGAAAGCAGGGTCATGAGTATCTTTTCCAAAACCTCATCCTTGCCGATGATGACCTTGTGTACCTCTGTGAGTATCTTACTGACATTGCTGTTCATAGGTCTCTCCTTTACCATTCCTTATAGTAGTTTCCGCTGGTCTGTCCGTAGCCGCTGCCCAGTGCCGCAGAAAAGCCGCCGATGTCCTTGCCCAGGGCCAGGGTGTAGCGCAGGCGGATCACAGCGCCGTCCTGGGGCTTGCAGGCGCTCATGCTGTAGCCGGGGTATCTGCCATTATAGGAGAACATCCAGCCCGACCAGCGGTAATAGTCAAACTCGCCCAAAGAATCCATGGATCCGGGCTTGGGATCCCGGCCCGCGCCAAATGCGTCCATGCCGTCGGTGATGATCAGGTCCATCAGCTCGGGGTCAATGTGATAGCCATTATTGATGCCGGGCTTGGCAATGGAGGCCAGATAGTCGCTGCCGCCGGTGTGGGTATATCCGTTTTTCTCCAGCAGGTCCAGGACGATGGACATGACATCCGTTCCCCCGGGCACGGTGACCTGGGTGGGCGGGATGAGATAGCCCAGGCCCACGGTGGTGGCCTCCACGCTGACGGTGACGGTGACATCGCCCTTTTCATAGTACACCGTCCAGCTGCGGGTGGCGGTGTAGCCGTCCTTATCCGTGGCAGTGATGGTGATGGTGTTGGCACCCTCCTGAGTGAGATAGGTATTATAGCCGAAGGTAGCGCCGCTCTGGCTGCAGGGGGAAGCGATGACCCGGCCATTGACGGAGACCACATAGTCATTAAGATAGAGCTGTTCGTTGTTCCAGCTCCTGGCGTCCACAATGGTGATGACATCCGGGCTTTTGAGCACAATGCCGTCCTCCAGACCCAGGATCTCACTGCCCACTTCGATGGTGGCGGAAATGGTGGGATATTTATCCGGCGGGGTGTTGCCGGGATTGCGGTGGAAGCGCACGGTCCACTTATAGCTCTGGCGGACTCCATCGGCGTCCACATAGCGCAGCACCAGATACTGGGGGTGGCGGGTGTCCACCTGGACGGTATACCAGCCGTCAGCCCCGGTCTTCACCAGCTTGTCGGCATAGCGCACCTGGGTGATCTCCTCCCGACCCGTCTCCTGATTCACATAGAAGCGGAAGCGGAATTCCTCATTATCCAGATACAGGGGCAGCTCCTCGCTGATGTGCTGGGGCTGCTTGGTATCATTGTCGATGACGGTGCTGCAAAAGCTGGTGGTAATTTTGAAGCCGTCCCCCTGATAGCAGATGTAGAAGGTCTCCGAAGCGCTGCCGGTGCGGTCATTTACGCTGACCTCCAGCACATTTTCGCCAAATTGCAGTGCGGCAGTAAAGGCGCTGGTGGCAGACTGGATGGTCTTGCCGTTGAGGCGCACGGAGGCTCGCAGTTGTCTGCCGTCCCGCAGGCCGTAGGCCACGAAGCTGAGGCTGCCCTCCGCCGTGGTATGGATCTGACTCAGGGGCGTATTATCCTGCTTACGATAGGCAACAATCACCGTTTGCCCGACGGGGCTGTAGCGGACGGTATAGGAGCGGGAAGCCAGGATGTTCTGTGTGCCGTCGTAGTACGACACACGGACAACGATGGTGTTGCTTCCCTCCTCCAAGCGCACCAGCAGGCTGGAAGCATTGGCCCGGAAAGAATACTCTTGGCCGTTCACCAGCACCGTAATGCCCCGCACCTGTAAAAGGGGCTTGAGATGGCGAATGGTGAAGGTATAGTTTTCATAATCCACCACATCTCCGTTTATGATGCTGGTTTCAAAATAGCGGTCCGGGTCCCCTACCTGGGAGCCACCGTCCTCTTTTCCCGGCTCCCGGGACGGGGTCTGCCCGCCGGAGCCGCCGCCGGGGCCGGTGATGTCCAGCAGATCGCCGATATTCGTGCGGCCGGCGCTGTCGGAGGGAGCCTCCGACGGGTCATCGTCCGGCTGATCGGGGGTGGAAACAAGGTCGTCGTCCCGCTCCTCGGGGGGCTGATCCTGAGAGGTGTCCTCATTCTGGTCTGTGGGCTGGTTGTCGGTGCCGTCAAAGCGGGAAACGCCGTCGGCGTCATATAAAATGTCCGCGTCGGACAGCAGCATCCGGGAGGTTGGATCCTGCTGCTGCCGCCGGGGCTGCCCCGCCTGTATATTCGCCGCCAACAAGATGGTGACAAGGCACAAAAGCAGCGCCAGACCCCCTCGCAAAAGCGGTTCCAGTTTTCTCTTCAATGTCACACCTCCCAAGGGATATACCACCGAAAGGAGAAAGGCAAATGCCCTTCTCCTGTTTCGGTCGCATGATTACTTTTTCTCTCTATTGCGTTTAGCTGCCAGGAACCATCTGGACAGGCCGAAGATCACGGCTGCGGCGGCCAGGATGCCCAAAACGGTCCAAACGATGGTCCAGTCAAAGGCCGCGCTGCTTTGCCCATCGTCATTCCTCCCGGGATCCGTCGCGGTATCGCCCTGGGCGGTATTCTGGGCATCCAGAAGCGCCTTATAGGCGGCAACAGCATTATCCAGCAGGGTCTTGTCCTCCTTGGATACCAGCGTCTTCTGGGCATCCGTCAAAGCATCGTAGGCCTCCAGGGCCTTTTCGATGGCATCCTTGCGCTCCAGGGTCACCTGACCGATGGCGCGGATCAGATCTGTGACCGTCTTTACGGCGTCGGCGTCCGACGCGGCGGGCGTGTTGACGCTGCCACCGGTGCCGCCCTGGGAGCCACCGGCCTGGTCGGGTTTCTTCACCGTGGCCGTGGCGCAGTATTCCGCGGCGGCGGTGAGCTTATCCAGACCCGTTACATACTGCTTCTGCTCCTGAGTGAGCTTGTCATAATAGTCCTGGGCCTGGCGCACTGCGGCCAAGGACTCCTCCGTAGGCTCCGGAGACAGGGCGCCGATCTGGTCGATGAGCAGGTCGGCGATCTTGGCGCAGTAGCGGTTCAGCTCCCGGGCCGCGCCGTCCTTATCGGTGCAGGCGTCCAGAGCCGCAAGAGACTCTGCCAGCTGCCGATCCAGGGCGGCGGCCAGCTTCGGGTAAGTCGCCTTATCCTCCGCCGACCAATCCCGCAGTGTCTGGCCCGCCTTTCTATACACGGCCAGGAGGGTCTCGGCGCTCTCCAGCACAGCTATGCTCTCCTCGCCGAAGAGCTTACGCTGGGTCTCGCTGAGCCCGTCGAGGGCCTTGCGTGTGCGCTCCAGGCGGTCCGCCGCGTCCTCCAGCTGGCGCAGGGTGGTGGTTCCGCTGGTGAAGTCTACATCGGTCAGCAGCAGCTTGGCCGCATCCGCGCAGTAGCCATCCAGCACCGGGGCCAGGGCCTCTTGATTTGTGCAGTTACCCAGGGTCTCCTGGGCGGTCTCATTCAGCGTCTGGAGCTGCTGGGCCAGATCCTCGTAGGCCTCAGCATCCTCCCGGCCCCACTGCCGCAGCAGGTCCAGATCCTTGGCATACAGATCGGACAGGGCCTGGATCTGGGAGAGCTTTCCATAGTTTTCCACCAGAGCCTGCTGGGCCGGAGTAAGGACTTCGTAGGCACTCCGGATGGTCTCGGCCTTCTGGGTCAGCAGCTTTACCGCCGCACCCCGGGCATCGGCCACCAGCAGGTCTACCACCTGGGCATAGAAACCATCAACTACGGCCTGGCCGCGGGTATAGCTGGAGCTCTGGCGAATCTGCACCTGGCAGGACCGGTAGCTCTCGGTGAGGCCGGCCTCAATATAGGGGTAGGCTGCCTTGGCCGACTCATAGGCCTTATCCAGCAGCTCCATAGCCGCCCCGCGAGCCGCATCCAGGAGCTTATCCGGGTCCATGGCGGCCAGGGCCGCATGGTAGGCGTCGATGATGGTCTGGGCCTGGTCGGCTGTGCGGACGGTATCCGCTGTGGCTTGCAGCAGAGCCTCTATCCGGGTACGCTGGTCGGCGGAGAGGATCTCCTCCACCCGGGTATGGTAATATTCGTTCAGATAGGCAAGAATAGACTCGCGGCTGTCAGACAGCAAAAGCTGCCAGGAGAAAATGGGATAGCCGCCGTTGAGGTCCGCAATGCTCTCCGTAAGGTCGGGGAACATATCCGCCGCCAAGGTGCCCAGCGTAGTGATCCGGTCGCCCTGGCTGCTCTTCCAGCCCATGGTCATGCGGCCGGAGCCCTGGAGGACATAGAGAGCATCGCGGTACTGGCCGGCAATGGGATAGCCCGCCAGGGCACCCATTCTGTCCACGGCGGTGCCGGTGTCCAAAGTGCCGGCGTTATAGCAGTTGCGGACAACGAGCTCCTTATTGCCGCTGCCGTTGGAGGTGGTCTTGGTGCTGTAGCTGCCGGCCTCGCCGCCCAGAATACCGCCGGCGATGATGCCGCCGGAGACGGTGCCGGTGTTATAGCAGGAGTCGACGACGATCTGGCCGTAGGTATCCGCCACACCCAGGATGCCGGCCACGCCGCCGGCGGGGTACTCGCCCGCGCCGATGGCAAAGCCCGTATCGTTGGAGATATGGCCGGTGTTCACACACTGATAGAGCCGGGTGATCTTATCCTTGCTGTAGCTGCCGCTGGCAGCGCCGGTGATACCGCCTACGCCGGAGGCCTTGTTCACGGTGACAGCGGCGCTATTGACGCAGCGGGTCAGGCTGCCGCCATAGATATAGCCCACAATGCCGCCCACGCCGCCGCGATTGCCGCCGGTGCCGCGGCCCAGATACTGGGTGGAGGTCACGGTAACGGACAGACTCCCCTCAAAGCGGCAGTCTGTCAGCTGACCGTCGCCCTGGAGGCTGCCGATCACGCCGCCGAAGCCGGAGTTCATACTATTCTGACTGCTGAGTCCGTCGCCGGTGATCTTCACGCGGGAGACGCAGCCGCTGTATTCGCCGGAATAGGCCTGGCCCGTCAGGCCGCCCACATACACGGTTTGCGTCACATCCTTCAGCGTGATCTCACCGGAAACGGTGACATTACGGATCTCTGTATTTCCGAGGGTGTTGCCGAACAGACCCACATAGCCGTTGTGGGGCCGGGTAATATACAGGCCGGAGACGGTGTGGCCCTGGCCGTCGAACACGCCGCGGAAGGCGCTGTTATAGTTGGTGCGGATGCCGATGGGTGTCCACTCGCTGTAGCCCAGCTCGATGTCGGCGGTAAGCACGGCACAGGCGGAGATGCTGCCGGTATTGACCTTGTCTGCAAACCAGGCAAGCTCCGGGGCGGTGCCGATCTGATAGGGATCGTCCTTGGTGCCGGTGCCCTTTTCGGGCTGGGTCTTTGTAGCGCCGTCCCAGGCGCCCGTATTGCGGGCGGAGGCCAGAAGCTCCGTCAGATCTGTGGTCGCCTGGGTACAAATGCCGTCCAGCTTGCGCAGGTGACGGCTTTGCAGGGCTTGCAGCTCGTCATAGGCCGTCACGCCGCTCAGATCTGGGGCAGCGGCGGTGTGCAGCGCATCCGTGGCAGAGGTCAAGCGGTTCTGAATGGTCTGCTGCCACTTTGCCGGCAAGGTGTTTACATCTCCTACCAGCGCAGTCAGCTTATCGGTATAACTCTTCTCCCGCTCAGACAGCGCCTCCAGCACTTGGGTCCGAGCCAGAGCCAAAGCATCCCTGGCAGCCTGGTCCATATCGGGGGCGGTCTCGCCGGGGGTGAATCCGTCGGTCAGTTCCTTGAGGGCCTTGCGGGCCTCGGCATAGATCTGCTCAACCATCTCGAAGGAGGTGGCGGTATTCAGCTTCAGCTTCCAGCTCTCATGGGCACAGATCAGGGTGGCCATGTCGGCCTGGAAATAGGTCTTTTCGTAGATAAACTCGTTATACAGACTGTTGGCAGCCTTGACAGGATAGGTGACGATCTCGTTGAGCCTGCCGTCGGTGCTGGCGCTGCCCAGGTAGGTAATGCGCAGGTCGCTGACGGCGCTTAGGTCCTTGGCCTCGTCCACCCGGGCGTTGGCCTGGACCAGCAGCTCATGAAGCTGCTTTTGCTCGTCCTTATCGTAAATATTCTCGTCCGCATAGGCCTGCATATCTGCCTTCAGAGCCAGCTTGGCCGCCTGCAGCTGGGTAGGAACGGCGTCCAGGGCCTTTTCCGCCTCCTGCAGGGCGGCGGCGGTATCCTCCGCCAGCTCGATCCGGCGCACGCCGTCCATGACGGCGGCATTATACAGGGCGCTCTGGTCGCCATAGACCTTATACCGGTCGTCCCGGTCATAGCCGATGCGGATGAGCTTATACAGGAGGGTACGGGTGGTGGTGAGCTTATCCCAACTGCCGCCGCTGACGCAGACGGTGGGCGTGAGCTGGGTCACCTTGGCAGCATCTTCACTGTTGGTGCCCAAAGCCGCAGCATAGCCCCAGAGGGTGTTATCGGAGCTGCTGCTCTGGGCATGAGAGACGCTGCCGCTGCGCCAGTTACCGATGATGCCGCCGGTAGCGGGAGCGGTGGCAGAATAGTCATAGGCAGCGTTATACTGATTGCGATTGGTCTCGCCCAGGACCTCTCCAGCGTTATAGGCGCAGCTCAGATCCAGGGCTGCCTTGTCTCCGGAAAAGCCCACGATACCGCCGGCGCCGCGGGTCTCCAGGTTGAAGCCGGAGGAGCTGCGCACAGGGCCGTTATTGGTAACATAAGCGATCTGCGCGTCGGCACTCTCGGCCACCTTGCCCACGATGCCGCCCACATAGGAGCCGGCCCAGACCTCGGCGTTATTGACGCACTCACGGATCTTGGCGGTATTGCTGATAAGGCCCGCGATGCCGCCTACGGCATCGCCCCTGCCGCCCAGGTAGCTGGGCTCATAGCCGCGGATGGTAAGGTTATTTTCACAGTAGCGGACCAGGCAGCCCTCTTTGGGCTCGGTGCTGCCGATGCTGCCAACGATGCCGCCGATGCTGCCGATCATGGAGCCGCTGTAGCCACTCTCATTGGAGGCCAGGAACAGACCGTAGGCCCGGCAGTTTTCCACGGAGCCGCCGTCAACAGAGCCTACGATGCCGCCCACATTTCCGATGCCCTTCCAGGTGCCCAGAAAAGCGGAGACCTCACAGTTATAGATCTCGCCTGCGCTGCTGGCAGCAATGAGACCGGAGCCACTGCCCTGGGTAAGGCGGATGCGGCCCGCCACCTTTACATTTTTCACCGTGCCATAAACAGACGGGTCGCTGTAATTACGGCCCATGTAGCCGAACAGGCCCTGGACGGCGCTGCCCTCCTCGGGGGCGCTCAACAGGCCGTGGATGATGTGGCCTTGGCCGTCGAAGGTGCCCAGATAGGGATAGGACTTATTGACGGCGATGGCCGTCCAATCCTGACGGTTCAGGTCGATGTCCGCCGTGAGGACGGCGCAGGCCCGGGAGCTGCTCTTGGTACCGTTGACCTTACCTGCAAACCAGGCAAGCTGGGCAGCGGTGCCGATCTGATAGGGATCGTCCTGAGTGCCGCTGCCGGAGGGCTGGGTCTTGGCGGTGCCGTCCCACTTATCCTGCACGCCGGAGTCGATGTCCGGAACGGAATAGTCCTGGAGCACGGCCAAAAGTGCCTGGGTCCATTTTTCGGAGGCGGCGGCCAGCTGGCGCTCGGTCTTGGCCTCACCCATGGCCGCAAGACCTTGCTGCAGGGTCACGTCCAGCTTCTCGCTCTGGATATCCAGCTCACGCAGGGCGTCGGCGGTAAGCTCGTGCCACACGGCGCTCACAAGGCCCCGGTCGGTATCCAGGGCATAGAACTGCTTTCTGTATACGCCATAGAATTCCTGCTGGGTGCGCAGTTTAGTGCCGTCAAAGGTCTTTTGCCGGGCGATGGTCAGCACCGCGTCCATATCCAGCAGCGCCTCCTCGGCCCGGGCAGTCATATTGGCCTCGGTGCGCTGGCGCTCGCCGTCGGCGGTGATGGTGGCGGGGTCCATGGTCTCCCAGCCCTCCGGCTCCGTGAAGACGCAGGCGGTAAGCTCCGCCTTGGCGGTGTTATAGTATCCCTCCAGCAGCGCCCAGTTTTCATCGCTGTAGCGATAGTAGTCGGAGGTGCTGGCATTGCGCCACTGATAGGTGGTCATGCCCACGTATTTCGTGCCGCCGATGGTCTTCCCCTCGTCCAGCGTCTTCAGGGCAGCAGCCTTCTCGTCGTCAAAGAGCTTTTTGGCGGCAGCCAAAGCCTTGCCCTGCTCGGTGTCCTGGGAAACGGGCTTCACCAACTCCCATGCCAGCACGGGCCAGCCGTCGCCCATCTCGCCGGAAGCGACATAGTGTTCGCCCTCCGAGCCGTTGAGCCACTCCAGCGCATCCTCAACTTTGTCGCTGAGATCCCATGCCCGCTGGATCTGATATTCGCCGTTATCGTCATAGAAGTCATAGAGATTCAGGCCATTTTCGCCCTCAATGGTTTCGCAATAGGTCATATTATGCGCCAGATCTCTGCCGATCTCGCCTGCCGTGCCGAAGAAATCGCCGGCGGCATAATCCGAGGTAATACTGCCGGTACATGCAGCCCAGTTGGGGTTCAGAGTCGGATTATTATGCTCCGTGGAGGCGGAGGTGTAGCAGCCGATGATGGTGGGCGTGCCGTATCCCACACCGATAAGTCCGCCGGCATAGCCCACACCATCACCGGAAGCATGAATGGCGGCAGAGTTGTAGCAGTATTTCAGCGTAATTTCGTTGTCCGTCCAGCCCACGATGCCGCCGTAGCCGTTCGTATCTTCTTCAAACGTGCCAGTGATGGAGCCGTGGTTGGCGCAGCCGATGATCTCGTTTCCATCCCCATACACATAGCCCACAATGCCGCCCACACCGGTAGAACCGGCGCCAATGGAAAACTCCACCGTGGAGCTGCAGTTTTCAATGGTATTTTTTCTGTTCATGGTTGCCGCAACGGTACCGTAGCAGAGGTTCACATCATAATAGTCCTGCGTCACCGTTACCTTGCCCGCCATGCGGATATTCTTGACTGTGGCGTTTTTCATGTCGTCAAACAAGCCGACCTGATTGCTGCTGTCCCAGTTTTCGTCCACGGTGACATCAATGGTCACCGTGTAGCCACGGCCGTCGAAGGTGCCTTCATAGTACTGCTTGGACGGGGCCTTGATGGGCGTCCAGTCACGACCCGTGAGGTCGATGTTGTTTATCAGCTCCGCGCAGGCGTCCGTCTGCCCCTCGCTGACGCTTTGTGCAAAGGCCATCAGATCGTCGGCATCAGCGATCTGGTAGGGAGTCTGCTTTGTTCCGTCGCCCTCAGGCTCGCCGCCCTCGGCAAAAGCCCACAAAGGCAGCAGCCCTATCAGCAGCACAACCGCCAGCAGCCACGCAATTCCCTTTTTCATTTCTTTCTCACCTCATATTTTTTGCTATATCACCAGGGGACAAGGGGTCCCGAAAGCGGAAATCAGGTTCCTAACGAAAAAATCCGCACGACAGCCTGCCGTGCGGATCGCCTTTCATTTAAAAAGCTTAGCTTCCCGGTATGGGCAGGAACCTTAATGCAGTCCGATGTATCTGACTTATCCGGTTTACCAGGCATCACAGTGACCCGCTCGTAGGGACTCTCACCCTGTTCCATCGTCGGCCTTGGCCGATGGCTGCATCTTTACGCAATATTTTTCATGTTTACAAGTATTATATCGAAATGTGGTGCTAATTGCAATAGGCTTCGGAATATTTTTAGGTCTCATAAATAACGCAGGAACAGATATCCCGTAGATACCGCTATGACCAGCACTGTCGCACCCGCGCAATACCTGCAATAGCGGCCCCATCCGATGGGATAGCCTCCCTTTGCCGCCACAGAGGTACCCACAACATTGGCCGATGCGCCGATGGGTGTCGCATTGCCGCCAAAATCCGTGCCAAGGGACAGCGCCCACGACAGCACGCCCAAATCAATACCGCTGGCTGCGGCAATAGAACGGATCACCGGGATCATCGTTGCGGCAAAAGGAATGTTGTCCACAAATGCGCTGGTAAGCGCAGAGACCCAGAGGATGATCACCACAATGACGGCCGGCTTCCCACCACTGACCGCCGTGATGAACTGTGCAATGATGTCCAGCACGCCGGTCTCCTCCAGCCCGGACACCGACACAAACAGTCCGACAAAGAACAGCAGCGTTTTATAGTCCACAGCCTTTATGATCTCGGCCACGGTCTGCTTTCCGTTCGTAAGGCACGCGACCAGCAGCGTCAATGCCGCCACGAGCACGCTGATGCAGGCAACGGAAAGCTCCGTCATCGCATGCGTGACCAGCAGGATCACCGCCAAGAGGAATACACCCGCACTGGCCAGAAATGCTGCCCGGTTTGTAATAGCGGTCCCCGGCTGCGGGCAGGTGATGGCGCCGTTTTCACGTTCCGCCTGCAGAAGTTTTTTGCGGAAGCAGACCGTAAAATAGGCCAGGATCAGCACAAAGCAGATCGCCGCTGCCGCACCTGTATTGGATATAAAATCGAAAAATGTATAGTCTAGAGAGGTGCCGATGATAATATTGGGTGGATCCCCGCACATGGTAGCCGCTCCACCCAGGTTCGCACAGAATATCTCCGAAAGGATCATCGGCACAGGGTCAAAGTGCATCGTCTGCGCCAGCTCCAGCGTGACCGTTGCCAGAAACAGCACCACGGTAATGCTGTCGATGAACATGGACAGCACAGCGGAAAGCGTCATAAAGCAGAGCAGCAGGGGCACGATCCGATAGTGCACCAGTTTTGCCAGCGACAGACACAGCCACCGGAAAAATCCGGCCTTGCCAAGCCCCTCCACCATGATCATCATGCCGGCAATAAAGAAAATCGTAGACCAGTTGATACCGAAGCTTCCCTCGCCCGATGGACCATACCAGAATCCCGGTGTGAAAATACAGCTTAGATTCAGCGTTTTCCAAATAGCATCGGCGGAGTGCATACAGACGCCGAATACCAACACCAGTACCAGCGCGCCGCTCACCAGAGTAATATGGTGCCGCTGGAATTTATCCAGAATGATCATAAGAAACATACCAATAAAAATGCAAATTGCCAGGATCTGTGCAGCCATGATCTTCCTTGCTCCTTTGTTTGTCCAATTTGTCTGACGCATGTATTATAGTGACTTCCAGAGCACAAGAAAAATGTTTTTTTGATATGTATGGTATATGATTTTGATATTGCTCTCCATCCCGGTGCTTTTCACTGAAAAAGATTTGATTTTCCCGGATTTCTGGTATATTCTTATTTTGTGCCGCTTCTACGCGAGACCTTATCTGCAGCTCGTATACTATATGGATTTTATATATCTCATTTCACAGAGGAGTCCCGATATGAACATCAGCTATGACAGCTACCGTGTCTTTTACTATGCCGCAAAGTATAAAAGCTTTTCACAAGCTGCCGCCGCTCTCTATAACAACCAGCCGAATGTGACCCGGATCATCAAGCGGCTGGAAGCGGAGCTGCACTGCGTTCTGTTTTTCCGCTCGTCCCAGGGCGTGCGCCTCACACCGGAGGGCGAAAAGCTCTACGCGCATATTGCCGCCGCCTTTGAAAGCATTGAGGCCGGCGAGGAAGAGCTGCTTTCCGACCAGAGCCTGGCCGGCGGCAGCATACACATCGCAGCCAGCGGTCTTGCTCTGCAGGGCTGCCTTCTGCGCGTGCTCTCCCGATATCGCAGGCAATACCCCCATGTCCACATTTATCTTACAAATAATTCAACGCCGCAGGGCCTTTCCGCCGTGCAAAACGGCCTTGCCGATTTTGCGGTGGTATCCGAGGGGACTGTTGCTCCGGATTCGCTTGAAAAACAGTGGGTCGGTGAAATTCAAGAGGTCCCGATCTGCGGGTCTGCCTTTCCCGCGCTGATGCAGGGCCCGGTGACGCTGGCCAGGCTCACAGAGTATCCCATCGTCTGCCTTGCAGCAGGAACCTCCTCTCACGATTTTTATTCCGGGCTTTTCCTCCGCCGTGGTCTCCCCTTTAGCCCGGATGTGGAGGTTGAGACTATCGACCAGATTCCCCCCGTGGTCTGCGGCAATCTTGGCATTGGGTTTGTTCCCCGCGAAATGCTCTTCGGCTCGCCGGAGCTTACCGGCATTTACCTGATCACGCTGGATAAGCCTATTGCGCCGCGCAGCATTTATCTGTTTCAACGGAAAAATCAGCCCCTGAGTCTTGCCGCAAAGCATTTCCGAAAAATGCTCCTCAGCGATGTGCCGTCCGGCTCCTGATAGAGACCAACTCTCCACATGTCCTATAGTTTTTGGATATTTCCCGATAGTATCGCTCGTTCAATTACGATATAAATATATCCAGGTCAACGAAAAGCGCAGGGGGAATATATCACGGACTTTGCCAAAAAAGTTCATCAATCCGGCTATGGGATAAAAACTCTATCTGCAAAAAAAAAGAGGCCATTCGCTCAATAGAAGGTCTTACAAACAAGCATGGGTGATAATATTGACCGTATCACAATATGCCACGAAAACTACACAAGGCGGCAGAGGATGTCCTCTGCCGCCTTGCCAGTCTGTCAAAGAACCCCTGCTTTCACGCGGTGAAAGCGGGGGTTCTGTTGCAATTTGTGGAAAAATAAGCGCGTATCATCCGGAAAATGGAGTCCCTCCAGCTCCAATTTGCCAGCTTTTTCAGATTCATGGCAGCATATTTCAGCCTGACCCATCTGGTGGCGGCGGCCAAGTCCTTGTTCGCGCTGGCCTGGATATGGGTCCCGTCAATGAAATCAGATCATTCTTCTTGACAGGTGCAAAAAGTCATCCATGTCAGGCGGTGATAGGAAACAGGAGCTTCAGCACGCCGAAGATCACCAGGGATGCGGCGGCGGCGATGAGCCAGACGAAGCAGGTTTTCCGGTCCCGCAGGGCCAGCTTTTGATTTTCGTGCTCATTTTTCCACCGGACAAAAAACCAGCCTGCGCACAGCAGACAGATCGCAGGGGCAAACAGCAGGCCAATCACGGCAACATATTCCATAGCAGCTCCTCCATCATTTTTTCCCAGTATACCGTACTTCCCTGCCGCCGTCAATCCGGGAGTTTCCGGGCCGGACGGCGGGGATTTTTTCAGGTAGTTGCTTTTTGGATAAAGGTGTGCTACAATGCACCTGATCACACACCGGGCTTACCTATTAAATATAGAAGGTCCGGATGCCAAGAAGGAGCCGTGAAGCATGGAGACCATTACCAGCCGCCAGAACCCGCTGATGACCCATATCCGCAAGCTGGCGGGGTCCGCCGCCTACCGCCGCCAGACCGGCGAATGCCTGTGCGACAGCCCCAAGCTGCTGCGGGAGGCCGCCCAATGGGGCGCAGACGTGCGGACC
>ENA-OQRA01000408-OQRA01000408.1-human-gut-metagenome-genome-assembly--contig:-NODE-408-length-26389-cov-12.134883_pt1 | contig 26389 bp, 10 predicted proteins | sample MGYA00243238_ERZ505106 | MGnify/ENA primary metagenome ERZ505106 (study PRJEB26097, sample SAMN02711298) | human gut metagenome | biome: Gut microbiome | host: Homo sapiens | place: Denmark...
TCAGATGGTATTACGATTGGCGGAAGATTATTGCGCAGCATTTCATAGTTGATCAGCAGCCTTCCCGTACGACCGTTGCCATCAGTAAAGGGGTGTATGCGTTCGAACTGCAGATGAGCTTGAGCTGCACGCTGGAATGGTGAAGAAAATGTTGTATTTTCATAGTTATATACGAATTGCATCATCAAAGAAGGAACCTGATTGGGAGCCGGTGGAATATGTTCGGCACCTTTGATCAATACGTTTACAGTGCGATAACCGGCAATTTCATCTATATTTTTATTGATAAGAATACCGATATGTTTGATGACCTCTTGATTCAGTGGTTCATTGCAATGATCTAATACGTAGGATAATGCGTACTTATGGTTAACGGCCTCAAAGAATTCACGTGGTTCACCGCGTACTTGGAACTGATTAGCATTGAAAAGAATAGCATAGGTTTCCACATAAGACAGCGTATTACCTTCGATACGGTTGGAATGGTACGTGCTGCGTGTAATAAAGTCTTCAAAATAATCTCTGTTTGATTTAATAAATTCGATAATATCCATATGCTACCTCAACTGTTGATATAGGTTTTGACTTATCTTATTATACCATATATCTTGTAGAAAACGCGAGATTACTTAGGAAATTCAAAGCCAATATGAAAATCTTCTTTCAGAACCAGATAGGCGTCAAATTTTTTCCCGGCTTTCGAGGTAAAGCCTTTAAGTAAAGTGCTTTTACCTTGTTCGAGAATACGCTTAGCCTGTACGTTACTGATAGCCTTACCAGCAATGCTCTTCCAGATAACAAAACCGCAGCCGTCTTTACCACTCTCGCAGGAGAATGCTTTGGAATACTCAATGACACGTTTTCCGCACTTGGGACATTCCCCGACAGAGGGGCGATCAAAAGAGCCGGCTTGAGGAACTGGGGAATTGTGTTTAGCTGCATCGATAATAGAGGTGAGCTGCTGCTTTACATCACCGAGGAAATCATCTTTGCTGGCAGAGCCCTGCTGGATCAGGGACAGTTGATATTCCCAGCGGGAAGTAGTTTCGGGGTTTTTGATAGGTTCTGCGACTACGGAGATCATTGCATACGCAAGATTGGTTGGGATAAGACTGCGGCCGGAAACCTCTGCGTAGCCGTTACGTTTAATTTCCTCGATGATATCAGCACGAGTAGCAGGGGTACCTAATCCCTTATCACGCATTGCTTCGCGGATTAAAGGATCATCTATAGTGCAGCCGCCGACTCGCATGGCCTCGAGCAAAGTCTTTTCTGTATAAGCGCGCGGAGGTTGCGTGAACTTCTGCTGAATAGTGATGTTCACGGAGCACATTTCGCCTTCTTGAAGAGGAGGAAGTGTTGGGGTTGATGTGGGCTTTTCTGTGATACCGATGACAGGTTTCATTTTGGCCAGAACAGCTGTGAAACCGGGTTCGATGTCTGTTTTTCCGTGGGCAATATACTGTGTGCCGGCGGCGTCAATCGTGATTGTTGTCGCGGAATATAGATGCTTAGCGGACAATGCAGACAGAAGTCGGAAAAGCACCAGGAAGAACACATTCTTTTCAGATGTGGGAAGTTCGGTGATCAATTCGGTCGAGAAATTACGACTATAATTGAAATCTGGGATGATAGCATGGTGATCATTCACTTTACTATCATTGACAGCATAGGTCATGTTGGAAATATCAAAGCTGTAATCGTTCCAATTTGTAGTTTCCTCTAATATTGGAATTAGCGAGGGGATCATGGCCTGCACGTTGCCTACTGCATTGGTAGTCAGGTATTGACTATCGGTTCGTGGATAGGTAGTCAGCTTTTTCATATACAGACTCTGTGCGGCTTCGAGGGTCTGTTTGGCGGTATAACCAAAGTATTGGTTAGCGTCCTGCTGTAAGGAGGTCAAGTCATAAAGCAAAGGAGGACGCTCACTCTTTTCGCTGGTATCTACAGTTTTGATGAGAGCTGTGCCAGCAGCGTTGCCGGCTGCAGCAGCTGCTTCAGCGGCATCTTTGTCATCCATCTGAGCATATGCTTTGAATGTACCGCAGTCGGCGGTAAGACTGTAATACGGTGTTTTAACAAAGTTCTTGATCTCCTGGTCGCGCTGAACCAAGAGGGCAACGGTAGGCGTTTTGACTCGGCCAATCGGGAGCTTGGTTCCGTAGACTTTAGTGTAGAGTCGCGTCAGGTTCATGCCAATCAGCCAGTCGGCCTGCTGCCGGCTTTCGGCTGCATGATACAGATCATCATAGTCATGACCATCAACGAGTTCGGCCATACCTTGTTGGATTGCCTCTGCTGACATGGAGCTGATCCAGAGCCGCTTAAACGGCTTTTTACAATGCGCCTGATTATAGACTAAGCGGAAAATCAGTTCGCCTTCGCGGGCGGCGTCGGTCGCACAGACTAATTCGTCTACGTCCGGGCGATTCATCAGATCTTTCAGCACCTGATATCGAGCTGCCGTCTGAGGATCGACTTTGGTTTTGTAAAACTGAGGCATGATAGGGAGAGCGTCGATATCCCATTTTGCAAATTTCTCATCATATTCTGCTGGGTCGCATAATCTGATCAGATGTCCGACACACCAGCTAATCAGGTAGCCATTGCCTTCAAAATAATCATGCTGTTTGTGAGCCTTATCACATTTTTGTTTTGTAGTTGCTCCGATAGCTTTGGCAATCTCCGTAGCAACGCTATTTTTTTCGGTAATAATTAAAATCATAGGATTACCTTTCTGAAATAGTGATAATACCTTTGAAACTGCAAAACATATGAAATTCTGCAGTTTCAAAGGTACTTCTTGTCATTAGTTTATGGATTTTTGTGAGAAGAAAGAAGCTGGACGAGCTCATCAAAGGGAATGTTGCTTTCCTGCAGAAGATTTTTGATTTCTTGGCTTTTTAAGGAATCAATTTTCTGCGTGCATTCTGTAATGAGTTCTTTGTAAGTCTGGATTTTTTCCTCATAGGATTTCTTTCGTGCTTCCAGCGCAGCAATTTTTTCGGAATTACTTTTCATAATCATTCTCCATAGTTGACATCAATTTTCTCGGGAGAAACTTGAATGTCCTTATTGATTGTTTCCGTGGATTTGGTGCCATCGGCATAGACAATAGTGATTGTACAAGTGTCACCAACGATTGTTCGCACATAAGTCTGAATTTTTTTGTTGGTGGCAGGGTCAATATCACCGGGCTTGGGTTCAACAAAGGTATCACTAAAAGGATCGTCCGTAGCCGCATAGGAACCGTCTGTATATCCTTCAGGTGAAATAGTCGTAATTTCGCCTTCCTTGCTGCTGTCATCTGCGGCGGCAAGGGTTTTATCGTTTCTGGCCTGCTGCCATTTCAGCTGTGTTCCTTCGTTAGGCTGTCCGGATGCAGAGGGAAAGAGATCGCTTGTAACTGAGAAACCATCGTCACCGTCGGTATACAGATAAATCATTCCGGTGGTACGGTCCATAGAAAATGGAGCCTCATCTGCAGCAGTGAGCTTCAGTTTGATTTCGATGGGTTTACCATCCTGCTCAGCCTTGACAGAAAGATAGCTCCAGTACCATGTATAGGTATGTTCACCAGAGTCATCTTTCCAAGAGAGTGTGACTTGCGTAGGCTCAAAATTTAGAGTTTCGCCGTTTTTTCCATCAGCATATGACCATGTATCGGCCTGCAGGATTTTTGGGAATGCTTCTTCTGCATTATAGGTGGCATACTCGGTTGTGTATTTTCGTTCAGCGGTTTGAGTAGCTTCCTGTTGGTTCCGAATGAAACGCAGGTCATCATTTGTCAATGCAGTGACAGTATCATCTTCATCAATCTCTAAGGTTAGGGCAAGGGTGTATGTGCCATCGCTGCTTTTTACTTCAACATGAGTGTTGTCAGGAAAATCATATGTACCGGCTGTAAAGTGTATAGAACTGGTGCATGTATTATTATCATAAAACGTCAGCGTTTCGGCTTCAGCACCGGTACTGTACCAGGCACCTAAAATATTAGGTGCACTGGTAGTAGAGCGGTTCGTAAGGATAACGGCCACTAAACCAATAAGGAGTAAAATTGAGCCTCCAATGGCTATTAACTTTTTTTTATTCATTCTTTTTCACCTCTAAAAATTGGATAGCAATATCGTTAGGCTATTTAATGAGGTATACGTCTTTATATACAACGCCTTTATTCATAGCTTCTGCATGGGTGCTTACACACATATCAATATGTTTGCCCTTAATAGCGCCGCCAGTATCTTCGGCCGTGCGGATACCATAGCCTTCGATCCATACTTTGCTGCCAAGCGGAATAAGAGATGGATCAACGGCAATCGTCGTTCCTGGTTTTAACTTGGTGCCCAATGCGGTGAGTTGATCAGAACGATCATTACAGATGGCACATGGGCAATAGTGAGTAATTTGATAGTGGCCGATTTTTACTGCACCGGCAGGTGGTTCGGTAGTAGAACCGGAACTTTCGGGATATGTTGGTGAACAATAACCCCATATGCCAGATGTTGTTGTTCCTGGAGTAAATGCATGCGATTTGGTCCATACACCGCCGCCGTTTGCGTTAAAACCATTACCGTCGCTGGTGTTACCCTCCACAGTATATACTTTAGATCCGTCACACGATATCACAATACCGATATGTGCACCACCCATTGGGTAGCCGCTACTCGAAAACAGTACAAAATCGCCGGATTTAGGTATATAACCAGTGTTTGCTCTGTGAAATTGGCCTCTAGCAGAATAAAAATCTCGATAAGCAGTGCAACTTGCTACTTTGGGAACGATACCTGCATCAATGAATCCATTTTGGTCAGCACACCAGCTGACAAAGGCCGCGCACCAAGGATAGCCTGAACCAGATACATGTGTTCCGTAGAACCAGTCATTATACATGACTTGGTTGACAGGAGTTTCAAGAGTTCCTACTTGAGATAACGCAGTTTGAACGATATCGCCATTTCCCGTACCGGAACTGTTGCCATACAAGCAGCCTTGGATATAGAATCGTGGGTTCAGTTCTTTACCATTGCGAGTATATGCAACATACAGTGTAGCCGAAGGAAGATCGCTGTTATCACCGACAGAACCTAGTTGATCTCCGGCGGTTACTTGGCTGCCGGAAGATACTTTGATGGACGACAGGTTTTTGTAGGTGATTTTTCTCGATGACGATTCGATTGTGACGGCATCGCCGTCTACAGTAGCTTCACCACTTAATCCTGCGTATACCGCATCGCCGGTCTGCGCGCTGATATATAATCCCTTATTTTCTTTTGGGTGGTAGTTGCCGGCTGGAATATCGATGTAATAACCGTAGCGTCGAGCAACAGACCAGGTAGTATCTGTATCACTGTCTGGATCTGTAAAGGGATTGTCGATTTCCTCGAGGGTTGTATATAGTCCGACTTCCTGTAGCACATCGTAGGTATCTTCCTGCGCTTTTGTCAAGTAGCCGAAAGGCGTATCGAAGACATTACTGTATGCCGTTCCGTCATCACCTGTAGGCCGCGCGTTTTCGTTTGCTATTTCAAGCAACGATTTTGTAGTTACGTGGACATCAAGAATGTGATAAGTAGTGGTAGAGTGATGCGTTTTACCATCACTACCGGTATATGAACTGGTATGTTTTTCTGTATGGGAACCAACAGTCAAAGAATACATTTGATTCCATAGATTTTTACTGTATTTTTTGACTTCTTTGTAGTTATCTTTGGTGATAACAGCGTCTTGATCAGACTCTTGAGAATTTTCAGAGTTCGACTCGGAATCGCCATCAGCGCTTTCGGTGTCGCCATCTTCAGACGGATCGGACTGATCGGGATCCGAAACGTCTGGATCGGGTTCCTGGATATCAGATTCATCGATTTCTTCTTTGTCACTATAGTCCTCGAACATCGCATCATAATATGCGATAAGCGTATCAAGATCGGTTTCAGTAGACCAGATAGTTGATCCGTTACTCTTGGCACCGTTTTGATAGAAATCTATTCGATCAAATCCTGATCGGTTTAATTGGGTACTGACTGCCTCGGAAAATTTAGCATCAAGTTCAGTGCAGTATTTATAGAGCTTGGTGAGTGTTGTATCCTCTGTCTTAAGAGAAAATGTCGGCAGCAGAGAAGATACCACCATCAAAACAAGGATAACAGCACTGATTACCAAGGCGATAGGAGAAGAGGCTGCTGCTTGCAATGCAAACGTACCAACTTTAACAAGAGCCTCTTTGACATGAGTTATTGCTACCTGAGCCAGATTAACGGAACGATGTGCAAATCGCGCAAGAGCAACTGTAGTTTGACGAGCATATTTGGCTGCATAAAATGCATTTACAGCGGTATCCTTGAGTTCTGTTACACCGTCAAGACCGAGATTGTCAGAGTTGCTTTCGTAATTTTTGATGCGGTTACCGACGTCACGCACAACATCAGTGGACAGACGTTTGGCCATGGCCTTGCGCCCGGCCAAGTGTGATTTCGATCGGATTAGTTTATCTGCAGCACGTTTGGTTTGCTGTTTTTTTGCAAGGTACGAAGGAGAGGTGATGTCAATACCTGCAGCAGTGGCCGCGGCGTCGCGTTTCTCTGCCGCGGCGGAAAAGGATGCGCGAAGCTGCTTGGCAGTTTGTTTCCGCTGTTGGATACGGTACCGATTGGCACCATATAGAGCAGCGGAACCGCGTACGAGAGATCGGCGTACATCCTGTGTTAGTGCGATGCCGGGATCATTTTCTCCGCTGCCATCCGTGCCGGCAACGAGATCACGAGCAGTAGCAGTGATGTGCTCACGAACCGTAAATTTCTGAGATTTTGGTTTTACAGTTGTAGGTCCGGTAAATCCTGAATGTGCACCGGTGCGGCTGGCCGCACCGGCTGGGTGGACGAAAGCTCTATCAGATCCAGCAGAGGTGACGTTAAAGTTAGAGTCTGTACTATGAACAAGCTGTGTCAAATAATCTGTAGAATTCTGTACCATATATGCCTGATCATCGGCGGTGTCATGTGCGACAGCCGCCGCGCCAGAGAGACCTTCTGGTTGATTAGACAACGCACGTTGACGATAGCTTTTCCGGCTGCGGGAATAGAAATAAGGGGAGGGCGAATCGGAAGGCTGCGAATCAGACGGAGTTACGCTATTCCGGCGGTTGGAGGTAGGTGCGGATACTTGTGATTCGTAGTGTCGTCCGCTACCGTCCGTATGAGTAGATGGCTCTACAGAATGACGCGAATATGGTGTAGGTGAATGGGCTACAGGTTGCACTCTGGTGGAGGTGTCAGCCGCCTTATCCTCAGACGGTCGAGCATATGATGTCTGAATTACGATTTCGGGTGCAGCCGATCGCACAGTGTCGTAGATAGTGTTGCTTCGGACTAAATCTAAATCATCACTGCTGGATATGAGCGGTTTGTGAGTGGTTGGAGAATTATAGTCTGCAGATTTGTTTGGCGATGTTTCTCGATCTCGAGAATAAATGTCATTTGATGCCTTAACATGTGTCGCGGATAGGTCTGTGGTCGAGCTGACCAAGCTATCAGCACCGTTTTTAACTTTTATTTCTGCCATAATTATTTCGATTTGCCGTTTTCAAGCGCACGCGATTGAAAAGATGTGACTTCCTCCAACTTCGTTGTGATCATCTTGTACAGTTCAGTATCTCTCGGGAATTTATCGACAAAGGGGATAATCGATTTGCCGGCGAAAAGCAAACCACTACCGGCTTCTACATTGCTGACATAGTTAAGCTGACGTTCACTGATACTCAGCAGCTGTGCAAGCTCTAATTTATCAGAAGTTGCCTGATTGAGCATCATGATATAGTCGCAGTTGGAGAGCATACGACGTGCCTCATCGGAAAGCAGCAGGGTTTCGACGTTCTGGGTAATACCGGTCGGTACAGCACCCCACTTACGGCTACGGCTCCATAACTCGAAAAAGTAGTTGGAGGCGTACTCGTTCGAGAACAGAAGCTGAATCTCATCGATGTAGATATAGGTATGTTTACCTAATGCGCGGTTTTCTGTGATACGGTTCCAGATCTGATCAAGCACGATCAGCATACCTAAAGTACGCAGCTGCTTGCCAAGATCGCGGATATCATAGATGACAAATCGTTTGGTAGTATCTACGTTCGTGTGATGTGCGAAGACGCTGAGGTTACCCTTAATGTACAGCTCAAGGGACAGAGCTAGACTGCGTGCTTCTGGATCAGGCTGCTCGATGAGAATGTCATAAAAATCATTCAATGTAGGAACAGAGTTACTGTTTTTATTGAAATGCTTTTCGTACGAAAGACGGATAACACGGTCGATGATGGAGTTTTGACCACGCTGCAAACCGCCGGACAAAAGATCGCAGATTGACATGATAAAGTCACTCTTAAGGGAGATTGGGTTATCATCATCTGCATAGTTATCACTGAGATCCATAGGATTAAGGTGGCAAGGACTATCTGCAGAAATATGAATGACCTCGCCGTCGAAACCATTAGCAAGGGCAGTATATTCTCGTTCCGGATCGATGATAAGCACGTCGGCGTTGGGATCATTAAGCAGAACACTGATGATCTCACGTTTAGCAGCAAAACTCTTGCCGGAGCCCGGTTTGCCAAGGATAAATCCGTTCGGTGAAAGCAGCGAAAGTCGGTTAAACATGATCAGGTTATGGCTGATACCGTTTAGACCGTAATAAATACCGTTACGCTGGAAGAGCTCCTGCGTGGTAAAAGGAACGAAGATAGCGGTAGCAGCAGTGGTCAGGTGACGGATACGTTCGCGGCCGAAGAAGTTTTTGCCGATTGGCAACGTACTATTAAAGGCTTCTCGCTGCTGCAGGTCAATATCTTCGATGGTTACGGTGCGGGTCTGTGCGGTCTGCTTGATTGTAAATACGTTTTTAGCAAGCTGTTCCGGAGTATCTGCATAAGTATAGATGATGGGCGTTACCTCAAAAAAGCGCTGCTGTCGATCGCGCAGATCAGTAGACAATTCTTTTGCTTCGGCCAGAGCTCGTTTGGTTTCAGGCAGGTACATCATTTCGGGAGGAATGCCTTCCTGAATGCCCTTGCGAGCGCGCTTAGTATTTTCCATTTCCATCATCGCGATCTTGGTGTCAACCATAGACAGTGCTTTAACCTGGTTTACATTGCGAATATGCAGAGTGATTACCATATTTATAGGGAGATCGGACAATACGGTAAGCAGCTCATCGGTCAAATCGGCAGGCAGATTGCCAAAGTACAAAACCTGTCCATGTTTGTTACCGAAATCAAAGCGATTGCGGGCCACGGAGAAGTCGATTGAAGTCGGAGCCACAAAAGATCGGCTAGACCAGCCACTATGAGCGATATCAGAGAGGGAAATATGGCCTCGATCATCGGGACGTGTAATGGAGCGCAAAAGATTGACACGATCTTCTCCGGAAAGCGCCGTCATATCATCTACACCCAAGGTTTTGAAAAGGCTGATGAACTGGGTTTCAAAACGAGAGAGGATACTGGTAGCATCATCGATATTGTCGGCTTCACAGGTAAAGGTGAAATACTTATCTCGAACGACAGAATTCTGGCCCTCTTTGATTTTTGCGGCCAGCATTTCGTTCATCTCTGTACGGTACTTATCCAGTTTATCTTCATTACCTACGAGCGGCATGAACATTTCCTGACGGAAAGCCTCTTCATCGACCTGACGGGTAACAAGAGTCAGTTGTAGAGGCATTGTAGGATCAGCAAAGTTCAGGACTTCGGTATAGCGCGAAAACATATCCTTTTGATCTGCTACTCGTGCAGTCTGATAATTGATGTCAGAAAACTTTACAGTCTTGGAATATACACCTGGCTCAATCATGCAGATGCCGTTTTCCAACATACGCTGATAACCAATAAGCTGAACGGAATTCTTGGGAGCAGCATTAGCCTTAATGTTCTTTTTTTGCTTGGCGTTTAGCTTCTCGGTATTCTTTTTGAGCCGCTTTAATTTCGCGGCGTATTGCTTTTCTTGTTGCTTTAGTTCCTTGTTTCTTTCTGCAGCGGACTTCTTGGACATTTTCTCGGCTTGCTTTTTTCCTTTTTTGTTTGCGCTGAACATGGTTATCCTCCTCGATGATTGTGGCATTGTTGTTTTGCATCATTGCATGAGATATCATCATCTCTTCGGGAATATCAGGTTCAGCTGACCAGTGAAATTTGTTGTTCCCGAGATAATGGCGTAATAAAAGACTGATATATTGCTCGAATGGCATATTACTTTTGCGATAAAAGCCAAAAGCAAATATAGGAGCGCATAATACTGCTACTATGTACGGGTATACATCCATTGTTACATGAAGCAGGTGAACAAGGATGAAATAGGATATACCAACAGTAGCGGCTGCACCTACAATGGAAATAAGTTGCCTACCCGAAAAGTCACCTACAATACGTTCTTTGTAATCTGTGATCTCTTTGGGTATATGTGTTGAAAGGGCCATAAGTTACCTCCAATATTCCAAATAGTGGCGAGGATTTACATAGCACCGCAGATTTTATCTGCAAACGCTTTTGATCCTTTGAGTGCTACGATTAAAGCGCCAATCAGGACAATAATGGATCCGGCCGCAGAGAAGATACCATTCAGGCCGTTATTGGCAGGTATAATATCTGTGACCATACTGGTTGCGATTGACGGGAAAAAATATAATATTAACACAAGAATTACGCCTTGCAAGCAGACGGCGACGAAGGATTTGAGAAATCCTTTTCCTACTTGTGACCATTCTCGATTTGGAAGCGTAGCAATAGGGATGGGAGCTACGGCGATATATATGTAAAGTTGGATAAAACGTCCGATAGTGAGTATTTGGGTAAAAGCCCATGCGATTTTGGTACCCAAAACACAGAGGAATAAAACAAGCAATGCGACGATTTGCACACCAAATGCCATATCATCAACCGAATTATTGAAATTCGTGAGATCTGTGGTCATAGTAATACTGCTGGTTACATTGACCTGTGTTGACAGATCGAGAAAACCATTGTATATGGTATTTAGTATGGTAGTAGATTGGTTAATAATCGTAATTGAAAGGGCAAGTTTGATAATAAGGATAGAAAAGGGTTTGAGTAAATCCGGTAATTGATTAGATGAAAAGCGATCGCTCAATTCAAGAAATTCGATCATGATGAAAATGAGTAAAACAATAAATGCACAAGTCCGGAACGCACCTGATGCAATGCTGGTAACATGTGACCAAATGGTTGCATACGCATTGTCACGTGTAATGCTCGCGAGCAAACCGCTGTCCAAAGATAAATTCCTAATATCCTCTATAATTAGCTCCATCAGAGCTTTGATCGCGTCTTTGAACAAGATAATCCTCCATTCAATGGTGCATACGCTCCAGATGGCGTATGCACCAATCCTGTTGTCGTTTTAGAGGGTGATGGTAGTAATGAGCTGTGATGCAGCAATGACGATACCGCCGCCGATTAACTCCATAATGCCATTCTGGATACCAGGGCCGTTCGAGTCCTTCAGACCACGACCAACCGAGATCATACCCCAGACGGCAAGCAGTGCACCTGCAGCCAGTACGCCCTTGGAGAGCAGGGTAATCATTTGAGTGAACATAGCATTCATGTAAATATACCTCTTTCTTTTTTATTGCAGAGAATTCAACTCATTCACATCAGCCTCACTGATATGAATGGTTTCTTTAACATTGTCGAATTTTACAGGTTGAGTGCGGAATTTTTCGATTTCCGCTTCGATATCATACCAGTTTTTCTCGTCGGCGATTGCCGTCTTGGAAAACTCGGGATGATTTTTTAGGTCGTATTTTTTTGACCTAAAGGGAGGAAGTCCGCTGATTTGGACAATGCAATCAGTACGGTCAATCTTTCCGATTTCGGCCGGATCCAAAAGATCGCGTCCAAGCTGTTGATTCTGTACGGATACGCTGCCTTGCTGACCGCGTGTTTCGTTAAAATTTCGGTTGTCGATGGTTTCCTTACCGAGCATTTTCGACAGTTCTTCGGTGGTCTTGGTTGATTTACCGCCGAGAAAAACATACGAGTCACAGCAGTCGATGATGGTTTCAGCATCATCCTTGTAGACATTGGTGATCTGTGTCTTACTCTGAAGAATAATAGAAGCAGAAATCTGTCGGCTGCGGATCGTACTGATGAGGTGTTCAAAGTCCGGAATACGGCCAATGTTTGCAAACTCGTCCAGCAGGCACCGAACCGGCACAGGCAGTTTACCGCCGCAATCATCATCTGCATGCGTACAGAGAAGATTGAACATTTGGTAGAACATCATGGCCGAGATGAAAGAAAATGTCGTGTCCGTGTCAGAGATAATGACGAAAAGGGCAGTCTTGCGATCGCCGATGGTATCCAACTCTAATTCATCATCCATCATGCACTCTCGCACTTCATCGATGTCGAAAGGTGCTAGGCGTGCGGCACAGGAGATAAGGATACTTTTCATCGTTTTACCTGCGGCTTTTTTGAATTTTTTATATTGCTTGACCGCGAAATGATCCGAACCCTTGCGTTTCTCCAGATTCTCGAATAAGTAGTCAATGGTAGACTTCATGTTTTCATCAGTTTCTGATGCAGCACACATATCCAGCATGGTTGATACCATAGGTATGTGTCGGTCCACCAACGGTGCTTCGTAGTAGAGGTACGCAATCAGTGCGGTGTAAAGCAGAGATTCTGCTTTATCCCAGAACGGATCACCACCGGATTTTTGATCATCTCCTTTGGTGTTTTTCATCAGTACATTCACAACTCGTAAAATGTCCTTTTGGCTGTGAATGTAGGCTAAGGGGTTGTAGTGCATACTCTTCTTGAAGTTAATTGTGTTGAGTACGCGGATCTCATAATCGTCTTTGAGTGCGTTGCCGACTTCCGGAAGAATAGTACCCTTAGGGTCGGTTACGACGTATGAACTGTGCTTTTGTAGAAGGTTGGGTTCGATCAAACCATAACTCTTACCGCTGCCAGAGCCGCCGATTGCAACAATATTTTTGTTGCGGTCATACTCAAAGGGTAGTTTGCCGTTAAACTTGATCTGCTCGGTTTTGGAAAGAATGATATTGTTGGTTGGATCCTTCTTATCCATAAGCGGAGCAATGTCGCTTTTCGTGCCCCAGCGTGCGGAACCATGTTCCTCGCCGGAACGGAAATGTTTCGAGCTTACTGCGATGTACAAGCAGGCCAGCAGGAATCCTATCAAGAAAATTAGGCCATACGAAGCTGCTTGTAAGTCGATGTAGAATGGTTGGGCGGCAATAGCCGCCCCTATACCATTCATTGCATCTAAAAATGAAGTAATGGAATTAGAAGATTGTGCAACATATGAAGAATATAGAGAACCAAAGCGATCACCAAGATAAAAGCAAACGCAGCTGCCAATGCTGAGAAATACTATACTGGATGGTGTCAGCTTGAATATTTTCACCGCTCACGCTCCCGTTCTTGCTTTTCCCTTTGTAATTCACCTGCAGAATGCTGCTGTTCGCGTAAGTTGCGTGCGTCCGCTAAACGCGTTTCCATCGAACTATAATCGAATGGACGTTCCATGGAAAAATCATAGCTGCCATCGTAGCGGATACACTCGAGCCAGAATTCGACCATTTCCTTTTCCATTACATCAAGGTAGCCGAGAACGTGCTTGCAGATATACCGACGGATTTCCAGATCCTCGATTTGATAACCGAGGAGTCTGGATGTATCCATTTTTGTTCTGCGTATAGCTAATTCTGCGTCGATTTTCTGCAGAAGAGCTGTCAGCTCTTCTGGATTCGGAAACTCTCTCTTTTTTTCTCTCTGCATAGACTCATACCTCCTTATTTAAGGCTGACCCAAGTTTCAACGTCGTTTACTACCTTATAGTCATGAGCATTGGACGCCTCGAGAACATCGTAGTACGCCCAGTATGCAGAGGTCAGATCGTCGTAAGAGATCAGCTTGCTCAAGTTATCTGCAACGTAATCCTTATCGCAGGTGCGTTCCAGAACAGCGTTGGTGATTTTCACAACTTCAGCGCGAGTAATTGCATTATTCGGACGGAAAGTACCGTCAGCGTAACCATTTACCCAGCCCTTTTCCGCTGCCGAGGTGATGGCTGCGTATGCCCAATGGTCGGTCGGGACATCAGTAAAGGTCTTATCGCCACCAGAGAGCTTATCGAAACGAGCTGCGATTGCGGCAAACTCAGCGCGAGTAATTGCTGCATTCGGACGGAAAGTACCATCGGTGTAGCCTTTGAGGATACCTGCATTGGTCAGAGTAGCGATCTCCGTAGAGGCCCAGCTATTCTGTGCATCAGAAAAGATGTGTATACTGGTTGTGTAAACACCACGAGCATCATCACTGAGTAAGCGGTAGAAGATTGCGGAAACTTCTGCACGGGTGATATTAGCGGTCGGATGAACGCCGCCATCCGGATAGCCCTTGATGTAAGCGATGTGGTCGCCGGTAAGGAGCTTAGCTACCTTAACCTCAAGAGTATGATTTTCGCGGATGTTCTTGAACTCATAGGAGTCCTTCGGGCCCTGAGACTTGCCATCAACGATTACATCAGTAATGGTATAGCCATCGTCAGCCTTGATAACAAAATTCTTGTCGGAGCCGGTCGGAACAGTTACCTTGCCGTTGGAGTCGCCCGCCGGAGTAACAGTAGAGCCTTCATCCTTCTTAACGGTAATGGTGTTGGTAGATACTCCACCGCCGCCACCGCCGCCACCGCCGCCGGTGGAGCGAACAGTGTAATGTGCGTATACAGTGGTCGGCACATTAGCAGACCTGAGAGCATCCAGGGTTACCTGAGTGCCGCCATTTGTCTCGGTGAACCAACCATCAAAGTTGTAACCAGACTTGGAAGCGCTCGGCAGAGTGGTAATCTTGCTCAGGCCTACCACATAGGTCTCAGCATTGTTTGCAGTAACTACGCCGCCGTTTGCGTTAAATGTAACGTTTGCGCTGAACTTCGGAACCAGGACGGTAGGCTCTTCGAGCTTCTTTACATCGTCAATGTCCAGAATTTCATCCGGCTTGTCCTTCTTTGTCCAGCCATCGAAGGTGTAACCATCCTTCTTGACTTCCGGCAGCTTATCGATCTCGCTCTGCAGCTCCTTGCGGGGATCTGTGGAGTCATTATCGGTGAACTTGTTGCCATCCGGATCAAAGGTGATCCAGGGCTCCATCACGGCAGTCAGGGTGATACCGTCATCGTCCTTGTAGTCGGTGTACTGCGGCAGCTCGAGGATGATCTCGTTGTCGATCTCTTCCCAGTTTGCTGCTGCTGCCAGCCAGCCATGATACTTAGCATCAGTCTTGGTCGGTACCGGCAGGGTGCCATAAACCGAGTCAAAGTCAACCTTAACAGTCCAGGTGTCTGCATCTGCATCATAAACGCCAGTGCTCTGGTCGAAGGTGTCCGGCATTGCAGAACCCTTCATAACAAACTTAACATTGTACTTTTTCGGCTGCCACTTAGCGTAAACAGTCGTATCCTTAGCCAGCGAAACAAGGTCATTGGCTGTCAGAACATCGCCATTGCGGACAAGCGTCCAGCCCTTGAAATCATAGCCCGGACGAGTAGCCTCAACATCAAACAGACCTTCGTATACCTTATCAAAGGTCTCTTCAGTGTGATCAATAGAGGTGTCAACCAGCTGTGCACGAGTAGAACCTACTTCATCGTTGAGATTGAAGGTGTACTTGTAAGAGTTTGCAGTATATGTTGCGTATACCGGGATTTCTGCACCGTCAGTCAGGACAGTCGTCCAGCGATCACCATTCTTGAATACGGAATTCGGGTCACGCAGGTCCAGCATCCAGGCAACAAAGGTGTAACCAGTCAGTACAGGGGTCGGCAGGCCAGACAGAATCTCATCATAAGTGATGACCATCTTATTGGGATCTACAGTACCCGGAATGCCCTGCTTGGTAGAACCAGGATTGAATACAAGAGTGTAATGATGCGGAGTGAACTTAGCGTACAGCGGACGAGTTTCCTCGTAGGTGTTCGCAGCGTTCTTAACAATTACGTTGTCGATAGTAACAACTGTATCAGTAGTTACCTGAGTAGTGCCGTCTTCGAGGAACCAGCCAACGAAATTGTAACCCGGCTTGGATGCAGTAGGCATAGTGCCCATTGCCTGGTCGTAAGTTACAGTGTGGCTGTCCTGATAACCGCCCGGAACATTGTTGTTTACAGTACCAGTGCCGCCGTTGGACGCCGTAAAGGTAGCGCCATTGCCCGGAACGTAAGTAAGCGTGTAATCACGCGGGGTCCACTTCGGGGTAACCGTGATAGTCTTGTCAGCCTCGACGTACTTGTCAGCCGGAGTGGTGGGAGTGATGTCGTCGCCATTCTTGTCCTTCCAACCGTTGAAATCATAACCCGGCTTGGACGGATCCGGCGGAAGCTGACCCGTAAAGTCACCGCCATAGATGATCTTGCCGCCGTTCGTGTCACCACCCGGCTCAGTCGGGTTCGGCTTAACGTCAGCAGTCTTGCGATTGTAATACAGCCATACAATGCCGCCATCAAATGCATCATTGTACTCACCATCAACTTCGGTCGAAGCATCGGTCGGCTTGATGGTTACGGTTGCATTGGTGGCATCAGCAGTCATGCCGGTTGCATTGCGGTCGTATGCGTTAGCATAGCCTACGTAATTAAAGCCCTCAAAGGTCAGATCAGAGATGCTGCTGATTGCAAACTGATAGTCAGTATCAGTGGTACCAGTCAGTTTGTAAGAAAGCAGAGCACCGTTGTTATTCTTATATACAGTCTTGTACTCGGTATAGGTGTCTGCTGCGGAGTAAACGCCGGTTTCCGGATCACGAACGAGGTCCTGAACGGCAATCTTGATAGCCCAGTTGGTATCATCACGCTTAATCCAGTGGCCAGTCAGATTTGTGTCATTGGTTTTGTTGTAGATAGTGCTGGAAGTGATCAGGCGATCATCATCGTCATACCATCCGCCAAAGGAGTAACCCGGCATCTTCGGAGCCGGCAGAGTACCAACCAGGGCACCAAACTTAACGTCCTGGGCTGGGAAGGTATCCGGGGAAGTAACAGAGCCTTCGCCGGAGGCATCAAAGTTCAGTTTGTAGATGTTGCGGTCATAGTAAATGTTGAAGATTGCATTGCCGTTGGCCAGAACCTTGCAGTCTGTATCCGGCTTTGCGGTAAAGCCTTCGCGGCACCACCAAGAATATTCTGCTGCAGCCATGGTCTTGAGGTCATGCTCTGCGATATCCTTGATAGCATCAGAGGTACCATCTTTCTGCTCAGCTGACTGGTAGAGGTAATAGGTTACGCCATCGACAGTCTTAGTCTGAGTAGCATCGGTATAACGCACATTTGCGCCGCCTTCAGCAAATTCAACCCAGTGCTGAATGGTGTACTTGGTATCAGTGCGTGCAGTCCAGTGTGCGTACAGATGACGAGCAGATACGCCAGTTGCATAAGGGGTATCCTTAGTTACCAGTTCGCCGCCCTCTGCCTCGGTGTACCAGCCGTCAAAATCATAGCCGGTCAGAGTTGCAGTTGCCAGCTCACCGTAGGTGTCTGCGTCAGCGCCCATGGTCTTGTTTTCCATGCTCAGAGTAGCCGGTGCGGAAGTTGCATCGCCCTCATTAGCGTGGAATACGATAGTGTCTGCAACCTGCTTGATGCGATAAGTTACCAGAGCATTATCAGTAAGACCAGTGATAGAGGAATTGCCAGTGGATGCATCGTAAGTTACATGGCCGCCGGCGCCTGCATCAGTTACACAGGTATCAGCCAGGGTCTGGCCGTTCAGCGTGGACAGTTTCAGGGTTGTAACATCACGAGAAATTACACGATACTGACGCTCGTAGGACAGTACAGCATAGTACGTCTTTCCTGCAGTCAGACCGTTGAAAGTAGCAACGCCCTTTTCATCGGTAGTTGCAGTTGCAACCGGAGCGCCTGCGTAATCTACGCTGTCATACAGGGAGATCTGAATGTCAGTAGCAGCCGGGCCAGAACCAGAGCCCTTTGCAATCTTATAGGTTGCGGTAGTTCCCTGTCGTCCCTGTGCTGCGATAACCAGTTTATTATCGGACAGGCCGGTAATATTGGAGGTCATAGCGTAAAGAGGACCTTCAGAACGAATGGTCAGAGTGTAATACTTTTCACCGGATACCTCAAACTTGATAGTGTCAGTCAGAGTGTCAACGATTGCATCGTCAACAGTGATCGTAGCCGTACCGTTTGCAAAATCCGGAGTGTAGGTGAATTCAACATCCTTGCCGCCAGAGGTTACATGAATTACATCCTCGGTCGGGATACGATACTCATCCTTGTCAACCTTAATGGTGAAGGACAGGTCATCGTCTTCCGGGGTATTCTTCGCTACAGTGTCAGCAGCAGTCAGAACGCCACCAGCCTTGGATACGGACGGCAGAGTATCGTTGATGAAATCTACATCCTCGCCGTTGATATCTTTACCCTCGATGTTGGTCAGGGTACGAACATCTTCAAAGGTTACATCCAGGGTTTTGTAATAAAGGTACAGACCCTCAACGCCCTTATAAGTCATGTGACGGATGTCCCATTTGCCGCAATCATCATGCCAGCCCTTTTCATCGCCGGTCTTAGTCGGCTTGATGTTGTAGCCATTCGGCAGAGATACCAGGCGATAAGCCTTTTCCGGATCAGCGGAGATACCGATGTTTGCACCGGTGGTCGTACCAGCAATGTCCAGAGTTGCCTCGTCAGCGAGGTATACATTGTTCTGCGCACCAGAGGTCTTATTGTTGTTAATTACAACGTCGTCCTTAGCAGTTGCATTTGCGGACTTGCAGATGTACATACCGGAACCCTGCTGAGTAGCCTTGTTGCCAGTGATCTGTACATCATCAGAAATATGCAGACCGCCGTAGGACTCAGTCTGAGTGTCGGCATATACGCCTGCGCCATAGGCTGCGGTGTTGTCGGTGATTTCAGCATCATCAGAGATGTTGATCTGGCCGCCGTTGCACACAAAGAGCGCACCGCCGCCAGCGGTTGTTGTGTTACCCGAGATAACAACGCCTGCACCAATGTTCAGAACGCCGCGATCAGCTGCCAGTGCACCTGCGCCGCCCTGCATAGTGGTTACGTTGTTAACACGGCCGCGTGTTACATTTGTGTTGGTAAGAGTTACAGTACCATTGTCAGCCACGTAGATTACACGGCCGTCATAGGTACCGGTGGAACCGTAAAGATCAACACCATTGAAGTTTACGGTAGCGCCGCCTGTTACTTTGATAAAACCAGACTCAGTACCAATCGGAGTAACGCCAGTATACTGAATCTTGAAATTGGAGGAACCGTTAGAAGTGAAATTGATAGTCTTGGCGCTATCCTCAAACTTAAGTTCCTGCGTTGCGCTGATATCGGACATAAGCACGATGTTGATTTCGTCCTCGTTAGCTGCAGCCTCGATAGCCTTGCCAATGGTCATAAACGGGGTAGCTTCAGAGCCGTCGCCGCGAACATCACTGCCGCCTGCGGAGCTGTTGGCTACATAATAAGTGGTTGCTGCGGCTACGAGGGGAATGCCGTTATCAGCAGTATCCTGTGCCTCAGTTGCCGGGGTGGATACATCGTCGAAAGTATTCTCAGTTTCTTCGTCAGAAGGAACGTCAGGGGTAACTTCCTCCCCTTCCGATGCAGGCTCTTCTGCATCAACCGTGTTATCAGCAGCCTGATCTGCGTTGCCAACATCACTTACTACCACATCATCGCTTACATCGATGGGATCATCGACTGCGAAAGATGCAGGTGCAAGAGAGAAAAGCATTGCAAGTGTCAAGATCAATGAAGTAACACGTTTGAACGATTTTGTCTTCATAGAAAATCCTCCACTTTAGTGTGTAACGAACATTTGTCGGCTTGTTTTATCAAACCGATTGTTGCTAAAATGGATGAGAATGCGGGGACCGATTGAATTGGACCTCTTACGGTCCCCTATCGCATTCTTACCTTTTGAGTTGAGTCGCTATCGCGCAAACGATAGCGGCTCTTCTCTTTTTTCTGCCTTTACTTACTGCGGCAGGACAGTTTCAACGAGCTCAGTCCAAACCTCATTGCCGTCAACGTCCTTGGAGTCATGGCCATTGGTCGCTTCCTGAACAGCGAGGTAATACCACGCGGAGATTGCATTGTCCGGCCACTTCTTCATGGAGTCAAGCAGGCTCTCAGAAGTCAGTTTGTCACGACCGAGTACACGGTTGATGAGAGTCATAGCCTCTGCACGGGTAATCGCCTGGTTCGGACGGAAGGTGCCGTCCGAATAACCGGTTACCCAACCACGGCCACTTGCGCGACCAATCAGTTCAGCGGCCCAATGACCATCAAGGTCAGTATAGAAGCCCTTCGCATCATCCGTAGAAGTGTCGAAACGAGCTGCAATCGCTGCAAATTCGGCTCTGGTGATAGTATCATTAGGACGGAACGTGCCCTGCGGATCACCGGTAATAATACCAGCGTTTGCAAGGGTTGCTACAGCCTTGGCATACCATGCGTTTGCTGCTACATCAGAGAAGTTGTGTATACTCGTTGTGTAAGCGGTACGAGCATCATCATTGAGTAAGCGATAGAAGATCATTGCGACCTCAGCACGGGTGATAGACGCACCCGGCTTTACAGAGCCGTCCGGATAACCGCCAACATAAGCAATGTGCTTATCAGTGAGCATAGTTTTCAACTGAGTAATAACCTTCAGCGTATGGTTTGCATCAACCTTCTTAAAGCTATATTCAGTTACAGCTCCTACAGATTTTCCATCAACCAGCACATCTTTGACGATATACTTTTCATCGAGCTTGATGGATACATTCAGGTCATCGCCCTTTTTGACAGATACATCACCGTTAGGCAGGATAGTCGCACCTTCAGCAGTGTCAATGGCAATAATGTAATCGCCATTAGGTGCAGGAGCAACTGCACCACCGCCGCCAGCAGAGCCTCCACCACCAGCGCCGCCACCGGAAGTACCGCCGCCACCAGAAGTTCCAGAGTCTACCTTGGACCAGTGCGCGTAGACAGTAGTCGTGATCGGCATATCCGTGATGTCAGCCATAGAGATCTGAGTGCCGCCAGTTGCCTCGGTGAACCAGCCATTAAAGGTATAGCCAGAACGTGTTGCGGTCGGGAGATTGCTGATCTTGGACTTCTCAACAGTGTAAACGGAAGAACCATTTACGCTGCCGCCGTTTGCGTTGAAGTTGATCTCGATAACTCCGATCGGATGCTTTTCGGGCTTGCCGTCTCCGTCGGTATCCTTCTCGTACCAGTCATCGCGGGTGCCAGGAATACCGTCTTCGCCAACCCAAACTTTCTCATCTTCGCCGTCGTTATCGACGTCCTTGTCATACCAATCGTCCGGCGTGCCCGGCTTGGTGTCTTCGCCGACATGGATAATCTCATCCTTGCCATCGCCGTCGATATCCTTGCCGTACCAGTCGTCCTTGGTACCCGGTACGCCATCCTCGCCTGCGTAAATCTTATCATCTACGCCGTCCTTATCAGGATCGGACAGATAATAATCATCGTCAGTTCCGGGAATGCGGTCCTCACCTACCCAAACGGTTTCGTCCTTACCATCGTGATCTACATCGTAGTCATAATGGTCGTCCTTGGTGCCCGGCTTGCCATCGTCGCCGGCATAGATGGTTTCGTCCTTGCCGTCCTTGTCGATATCAGCAGGATACCAATCGTCCGAGGTGTCAAACTTGTCGTCATCGCCAGCATAGATGGTTTCGTCCTTGCCGTCACCATTTACATCATCTACATACTTCAGGGTGATAACCAGAACAGCATCGTCCTGAGAAGCAGTAATATTCAGCGGATCCGATTCGTTTGTACCGTGTTTGTGAGTGTACGCCGCTACGATTTCGTAGCGGCCCTTATCCATCTTGCCAGTGTCAAACTTGCCGTCTGCATCAGCAGTGATGGTAAAGGTCTTGCCACTATCCATGTTGCGGATAGTGATTACAGAACCAGCAAGCGGACGCTTGTGGTCAGTTACCACAACGCCAGTTACCTGTACCTTGTCGGTGTCCGGCTTCGGGTCCGGGGTCGGATTCGGATCGGGATCCGGCTTGTCCGGATTGGTGCTGCCAGAGTTGGAGGCATCAACGTTGTAGTCGCGGTGGTCATCGCCAACCTCAACGGTTACGATGTACTTACCCGGCTTCAGATTCGGGAACTCATAATAACCATCGGAATTGGTGGTAGTACGCTGCAGCTCGTTGCCGTCAGCATCCTTGAGGATTACATCTACACCGTCGATAACATTATCGTCGGTGTCGTGTACGTAACCAGAAATCGTAATGTCGTCAGATACCAGATCTGGCTTAATCAGATCGTCAGGATCATTCGTGTAGGAACCATCCGTAACAACATCATAATGTGCCGGGTAGGTGATTTTTACAGTGTAATCGCCGCCATCCGGAACCTCAAAGCTGTACTTGCCGTCAGCCTTTGTGGTCATATTCCACTCGCCGCCCGGGCCAGCTACAGTAACAGTTGCACCCTCTACCGGGTGGCCGTTAATATCGGTAACAGTACCTTCGATTACAGAATTGCTCGGATCAACAGTAGTCTTGACGGTCGTGGTCTTGGAGCTATCCTCAGCAGGGATAATCTCTACCTCGTAATTGCCCGGCTTCAGGTTGGTGAACTCATAGTAGCCGGTTGCGTCAGTCTTTACGGTTGCGATGAGCACATGCTCGTCATCGTACAGATTTACGACAGAGCCTACATACGGGTTGCCACCCTCGTCCTTAGCGTAGCCAGTGATCTCGTAGGTACCAACAGTGGTGCTTACCGTAGTGGTCAGCTCGTAGTTGGTTTCGACGCGGTATCGACCATCGTCAAGCTCCGTAAACTCATAATAACCGTTCTTGTCCGAGGTGGTAGTCTTGATAACATCCCACTCTTCGGTTTCCGGGTTATACTTAAGCAGCTTAGCCGTTGCACCTTCTACTGCTTCGCCATCCGGAGTGTAAACGTAGCCGTTAATAGCATTGGAATGTGCTTCCGATACCGGCGGCTCATTTTTAATTCCGGTCAGCTCGACAACCAGCTTAACGGTCGTTGCCTTGGAGATAGTTACGGTCTTAGTCTCGGAAGTACGGTTGCCAATCGCTGCAACAAAGTCGTATTTGCCGCCGGCAATCTGAAGAGTTGCCTCGCCAGAAGCGTTGGTCTTTACGTTACCATCGCTTGCACCGGTGTAAGATACGGTTGCATCAGCAATCGGATTGTTGTTGGTATCAACTACAACAACCTGTACCTCGTAAGAGAGGGTTACAGCCAGCACGATGTCGGTCTTGTCCTCGCCATCAAGATGGATAGTGGTCTCGCCGTTAGTCTCGTAGCTGTAGCCATTCTCGCTTTCAACGACTGCGGTCAGGTAGTAAGTGCCGTCCGGCAAACCGTCGAAGCGGAACTCACCGTGATCGTTAGTGGAGGTTTCGAGGGTCTTGGTCTTATCGTTGCCGTACTTGATAGTTACAACAGCATTAGCAAGCCGGTTACCCTCGTTGTCGGTTACAATACCAGAAGCGGTGCGGTTACCCGACGGGATATCAGAACCAGAAGACTTGAGAGTCAGATCCTGAGTGGTATCGCCCTTAACATTAACAGTAACAGTATCGGACTGCTTGCCTGCTGCGGTTGCGTACAGGCTGTACTCACCAAGCAGATCAGCGTTCAGCACGATCTTGTACTTACCCTCGTTATCGGTGTATACCTTGCCCGACTTAGCGCCAGTATAATGTACAATACCATCAGCAACTACGTTGCCGGCAGCATCATAAACAATACCAGTGATAGTGATCGGGGTCTTAAGTTTGAGCGTAAGCGGCATGTCGCCAGATACAGTGTACTCTGCATCAGCAGTCTGTCCATTGCTCTTGACCGTTACCTTGTAATCATCGGGGAACGACGGAATAGTAAATGTACCATCCGGACCAGTCTTGCCGTTATAATACGGAGTACCATCCTTCAGAGTTACAGTTACATCAGCGCCTTCAACCGGAGCATTGTCACCTTCACGTACAACGGAGCCGGAAACAGTGAAGCGATTGATTACAAAGTCTACGCCGGTTACATCTGCGCCAGCTACCTTAACAGGTACGCTTGCGGTTGCCGGATAGATGTGGTCTGCATCAAACTCAAAGTTTGCGGATGCCGTGTACTCGCCATCCATTACGCCCATCGTCCAGGAGCCGTTCTTGTCCGTCTGAACGCCGTATGCCTTATCAGGATCGGAGTTGAGCTTGAGGACTACAGTTGCGTTGGAAACGGGCTTGCCGTCCTGGTCAGTTACCTTACCAGAAACGGTCTGTGCATTGAGGTTCCACGACCAAACATCGCCCGGAGTAATACCAGACGGATAAGACTTGCCATAGCTGTCTGTATCCTGAGTGGTCTTGTCCAGCAGCTGAGTGCCGGATACCGGATACTCAATCTTGATCTTGTAATTGTCTGCCGGGATGTTCGCGTAAGAGAACTTACCATTAGTGATAACGGTCTGCTCACCTACCTGCTGATCCTTGCTGTTAAGCAGGGTTACAACAGCGCCCAGCATCGGGTTGCCAGAGTTGTCGACAACATTGCCGCTTACAGTTACATTATAAGTAACCTTTACTGCATTGTCGGGAGCATCAATGTAGTAAGTAGTCTTTGTGTCGCCCTTGGTGAGTTCGAGGCGGTAAGTGCCTGCGTCCAGACCAGAAATCGCATACTGAGAGCCACCCTCTACGTTAGCTGCTACCTTGACAACCTTAGTAGTAGTGTTGTACAGGATACCGGAATCAAAGCCGCCCGGCTCAGAACCGGAAATCGTATACTTGCCATTAACTTCACTTACCTGCGGCTCGTACTCCTGGTAGCCAACAGATACATAATGGGTTGCATAGATTTCGCCATTGCGGTACATTGCGACGCGATAGTTACCCGCATCATTTACCTTAATAGAGTAATCACCCTTAGAATCAGTCAGCGTTGCGGTCAGCAGATTGAAGTTGTCACCGGACTGCTTGTACAGTGCTACGGTAGCGCCTTCCTGTGCCGTGCCACCAATGGAGTAGTTACCAGAGATTGTGTAGTTAGTCAGCGTGGTGTAATTGTCATCCGGATCGCCTGCGGTCAGATACTGTGTCTGCTTATTAACAGTCGTAATCTTTACCTGATAAGTGATACCAGATGCAACGGTGAAGTTATAGGCGCCATTCTTGTCGGTGTAAGCTACATCAACAATGTCGCCGTCCGGGTTGATAATTTCAACCAGAGCAGAGGTCTGCTTTCCGTTTTCATCAAGAACTACACCACGGATAGTGGAAGTATTCAGACCGGATACGCGATCAAAATACTGCGCTGCTGCGGTGTAAGTGCCCTTTTCAAAATCGCTATCGGAGATAGTGAAGTGAAGAACACGGGAAGCATTTGCGCTGTGCGAGAATACACCGATATAGCTGCCTGCAGTCAGGCCATCAATAGTCCAATGACCATCTGCGTCGGTAGTAGTATTTCCAACCAGTGTGTTGCCGTCAGCACCATAGATGTAAACATCTACGCCTTCTACTGGATCAGTAGTGTGAACGCCGTTATCGGAGTAGTAAACGTTACCATCTACTACACACGGTTCCGGCTTCGGTTCCGGATCCGGAGTCGGAACTACCGGATCAGTCGGGTCAACCGGAGATACATGCTTGTTGACCTGCTTTACGATATCTTTCCACTTAACATCTGCGCCACTTACTACGAAGTTGAGCTTGTCAGTCTTTGCGTCGGTGTTATCGTAAGTGTAAGTGCTGCCATCGTAATTAAATACGACGTTTACCATGTAAGTGCCATCCGACAGCTTTTCAAAGCTGTAAGAACCATCGGCCTTAGTGGTAGTCATTCCGACATACTGAGCACTCTCCTGACCATCAACTACCTTATACAGCAGTACAACGCTTCCTTCCGGAACCGGAGTCTTAGTTGCTGCATTGGTCTTATCGGTCTGGTAGAAAGCCTTGCCGGATGCAGTGTAGCGATACAGATCGCTGTCAGCGGTCGAATCGCGGTTGACAATGATGTCAGCATTGTTCTGGTCACACAGATTAAGATTTACGCCTACGCTGCCAGCGTAAGTGTAATCACTATACTGATACGTTGCACGTACAGTCAGGAGACCCTGCGGAAGGTTCTTCAGTTCGTAGGTGCCATTTGCATCAGTAGTAGTGCTGCCTACAGCAGTATAAGTCTTGGTAGACTCATCATACAGATAAGCAGTTACCGGAACGTTCGCCAGTTTAAACTCGTCGCTGGTGTTGTACAGATCGGAAGAGCGTCGTGTAGGGAAAGAGTGTAGATCTCGGTGGTCGCCG
>ENA-OQRA01000413-OQRA01000413.1-human-gut-metagenome-genome-assembly--contig:-NODE-413-length-26324-cov-6.371160_pt1 | contig 26324 bp, 26 predicted proteins | sample MGYA00243238_ERZ505106 | MGnify/ENA primary metagenome ERZ505106 (study PRJEB26097, sample SAMN02711298) | human gut metagenome | biome: Gut microbiome | host: Homo sapiens | place: Denmark: Copenhagen...
TGTGAGGGGACGGCCTTCTGCTGTATATAAAGTGTATCGGATGTGGTCTTGCTTATGAGCACAGCCCGCATTTTTCGCAGGCGGACGGGGTGGCGGCGCAGCCGCCGAGAGCGGTCTCGCGCAGCTCGAGCGGAATGCGGCGGCCGACAGCGTACATGGTGTCGAGCATTTCGTCGAACGGGATGAACTGGCGGATACCGGCGAGCGACAGTTCTGCGGCAACGAGGGCGTTCGCCACGCCTGCCGCGTTGCGGTTCTGGCACGGGTACTCGACCAGACCGCCGACCGGGTCGCAGACCAGACCGAGCATATTCATCAGCACGGTGGACGCCGCGTCGAGGCACTGCTCGGGAGAGCCGCCCATCAGCTCGACCGCGGCGCTCGCCGCCATGGCGGAGGCGACGCCGATCTCGGCCTGACAGCCGCCGACCGCACCGGCAACAGTCGCGTTGCGCATGGCGAGATAGCCGATGGCGCCGGCGTTGAACAGCGCGTCGAGCAGCCGCTCGTCCGACACCTTGTAGCAGTCCTGAAGCGCGAACAGCATACCCGGCAGCACGCCGGCGCTGCCCGCGGTCGGCGCCGCAACGATGAGGCCCATCGAGGCGTTGACCTCGAGCACCGCCATCGCATACTGCGCAGCCTTGTGCAGCACATCGCCGCAGATCGAGCGGCCCTTTGCATCGTGCTGCGCGAGCTTTTTCGCCTCGCCGCCGATCAGTCCGCCCATGGACTTGACGGGCGTTTTGAGCGGCGTCATGGCGGAGGCGCGCATGATCTCGAGCGCGTGCGTCATGCGGTGCGTGACCTCGTCGCGCGTGCTCTCGCCCAGCTCGCATTCGCGGCGGCGCATGATCTCGGAGATAGGGAGCTGCTGCTGTGCGCACAGCGCGAGCAGCTCGGATGCGTTTTTGAAATCCATAATCTGCTCTCCTCCTTACGGTTCGATGATCATGACGTCGCGGACGTTCGGGTTGTCGCGGAGCGGCTCCTCGATGCCCTCGGGGAAGCGGCCGTCCGACTCGACGATGGTGTAGGCGGTATGTCCCTTCGCCTCGCGGAACAGGCGCATGAACGCAATGTTTACGCCCTTGTCGCTGAGCACCTTGGTGATGTGCGCCACAACGCCCGGCTTGTCCTGCTGAACGACAATGACCGTGCTGTATTCACCGGTAAAGTCGACCTCGACGCCGTTGATGCGCGCGATGCGGCATTTGCCGCCGCCGAGCGACTCGCCGCGGATGGTCATGACCTGACCGGCGGCGTTCTCCATGCGGATGTCAACCGTGTTCGGGTGGACATCGGTTTCGGTCTCGCACGGCGTGAACGAATAGGCAAGGCCGCGCTCGGTCGCGATGGAAAACGAGTCGCGGATACGGGTGTCATCGGTCGAGAAACCCATGATGCCGCCGAGCAGGGCGCGGTCGGTGCCGTGGCCGTGGTAGGTTTTGGCGAACGAGCCGTACAGGGTGAAATCCGCCTTTTTGAGCGGCGGCGCGATCATTTTGTGCGCGAGATACGCGATGACCGCCGCGCCGGCGGTATGTGAGCTGGAGGGACCGATCATATTCGGTCCCAGCACATCAAAAACACTGATAAAGGACATAGGGGATTCTCCTTACCGAGCGGCGGATTTGCAGATAAACTTGCGGTAGATGGTCTCCACAATCACGCCGATGGCGTTGTCGCCGGAGACGTTGCAGGCGGTGCCGAACGAGTCCTGCGTGATGTAGAGCGCAACCATGATGGCGCAGATCGGGCCGCTCGGGTCGCCGGCCTCGGTGCCGAAGATCATGTACAGGAAGGGCAGGGCGGTCATAATGGAGCCGCCCGGAGCGCCGGGAGATGCTACCATGGCAATGCCGAGCGTCATGATGAACGGAATGACCGTGCCGATGGAGATCGGCAGCTGGTTCATCAGGCAGACTGCGGTCGCGCAGGCGGTGATGGTGATCATCGAGCCTGCCATGTGGATATTTGCGCACAGCGGAACGGTGAAGTTGCGGATCTCTGCGGAAACGCCGTCTGCCTCAGCGCACTGGAGGTTGACCGGAATGGTGGCCGCAGAGGACTGCGTGCCGAGCGCGGTCGCGTAGCCGGGGATCTGGTTGCGGATGAGGGTGAGCGGGTTCTTGCGGCTGATGAGACCGGCGATCACGAACTGGATGCAGATGCAGATCAGGTGCATGATGATAACGACGATGAATACCTTCCAGAGAATGCCGAGGATGGCGAAGGTCTTGCCGGACTTGGTCATGTCGGTGAACGTGCCGCAGATGTAGAGCGGCAGCAGCGGGATGATGACGTTGTGCAGGACGCAGTCGATGATGCCGGAGAAATCGGAAACGCCGTTGTAGAGCGTGTCGCCGATGGTCCTGCCGCGCAGGCTGGACATGCACAGGCCGAGCACGAACGCGAGCACGACGGCGGACAGCGTGTTCATCAGCGCCGGGATCTCCAGTCTGAAATACGGCTCGAGCGAGTTGCCGGCAGTCGCGGCGATCCTGTCGAGCGCGTCAGCGCTCATGAAATGCGGGAACAGGGTGTCGGCGACGAAGAACGAGGCCGAACCTGCGATCAGGGTCGAGCAGTAGGCGAGCGCGACCGTGATGAGCAGCAGCCTGCCTGCGCCGCTCTTGAGGTTCGCGATGCCCATGGTGACGTAGGCGAGGATCATCAGCGGAATGATGAACGACAGGAACTGGCTGAAGAACGACGAGAGCGTCACCACAAAGCGGCAGAAGCCCTCCGGCAGGAACTGGCCGAACAGGATGCCGATGATGATGGCGATGATGAGTTTGGGCAGAAGCCCGAGCTTGAACTTTTTCTTTTCTTCCATTTCTTTTCTCCTCCTTGATTTTGCGGCGCAGACCCCCTCGTTATACTTCTCTGTCTGCTGCCGTGAAAGACTGCCGCGGACTCTGCCGCATTTTGGGCACAAAAAAACCACTTATTTTCGGCAAAATGCTGTAAAATAGATGGCTGGGTTTGTGGACAAAGTGCAAAAGAGAAATTCTGTGGCAAACTTCCAAATTCCTTCTTGACCCGTTTATAAATTTAGTATATTCTGTTTATGTAATTAAGTCAAATTCATATATTCTATCATTTGGATTAAAATTCTTTATAACAGACGAAAGGGAAAACACATGGAGATCCGTCAGCTTGCAACGTTCATCCGCGTGGCGCAGTTCAACAGCTTTTCGCGCGCAGCGGAGAGCCTCGGCTATTCGCAGTCGGCTGTAACCGTACAGATCCGCCAGCTCGAGGAGGAGCTGGACACGCGCCTGTTCGACCGCATGGGCAAGCGCATCGCGCTGACCGACACGGGCGAGCGTTTTTTTAATCATGCCTGCGAGATCATGAGCCAGGTCAATCAGGCGCGCCTGTCGGTCACCTCCACGGCGGAGCTGCACGGCACGCTGCATATCGGCACGATCGAGTCGCTTGCGTGCCTGAAGCTGCCGACCGTGCTGCATCTTTACCGGAAATACAATCCGAAGGTCACCATCCGCATCACGGTCGGCGAGCCGGAGCAGCTGATCGAACAGATGGAGCGCGGCGAACTGGATATGATCTATGTGCTCGACGAGCCGCTGTACAGCAACAACTGGCACAAGCTGATGGAGCAGCGCGAGGAGATCGTGTTCGTGGCCTCTGCGTCGCTGAGCGGGGAGCTGAGCGGCCGCGAGCTGACGATCGAGGAGCTGCTCGAGCAGCCGTTCTTCCTCACCGAGCAGGATAACTACCGCCGCGTGCTCAACCGCCGTCTTGCCGCGCGGAGCACGATACTCACCCCGTCGCTCGAGTGCGGCGATACCTCGCTGCTCATCCGTATGCTCGAGGTTGACCGGGGCGTGTCCTTTCTGCCGTGGTACGCGGTCGAGAGCGGCGTACAGCAGGGCAGGCTGATCCGGCTGTCGGTCGAGGACTGCTATATCTCGCTCTACCGTCAGATCTTCTGCCATAAGGAGAAATGGCGCACGCGCGAGATGGATGAATTTGTGCGTGTCGCGAAGCTCGCAGACGAGTGAAAGCAGCGGGGCGGAGAGACCATTTTCCGCCCTTTAAAAATTTTTTGAAAAATTTCAAAAAAACTATTGACGAAACGACAAAAGGTCTGTATAATACATATTGTTCGCTGCGGTTGACACCGACGAACAACAACTTAACAAGATGGAGAGTTGGCTGAGTGGTCGAAGGCGCACGATTGGAAATCGTGTAGGCGTGATGAGCGTCTCTAGGGTTCAAATCCCTAACTCTCCGCCAGAAGTGAGCTGTAATCGAAAGATTGCAGCTCTTTTTGCATGCGGCGATAAAAACAGAAAAACCGCCCGGAAGGGCGGCAAATTGACAAGGAAAGTCGCTGCATGATATAATATGTGCGCCAGTATGAGACGGCAAGGTTATTCCCTCGAGTAAGGGGGTGACGCGCATGACAACAATGGAGGTACTTACACTTCTGATGCTGCTTGCGACGGTTATCTTCGGTATTTTGAACTACACGAAGAAATAGCCGCCACCTGAAAGGCAGCGGCGTTTTCCTCAAGCTGTAAACTTATGCAGGGGAACGACCGCACCGGCAAGTGAAAGCCGTTCTCATACCAATATTATATTTCAAACATTCCGGCTTTGTCAAGACAACACCGGGACGGTTTGTGTTGTGACAAACCGAAAAGACCTGAGAGGTGATCGGGATGGGCTACATTCGCCGTCCTTCCTATTATAAAGACTTCCGCTGCATCGCGTCGGACTGCACGGAAAACTGCTGTATCGGCTGGGAGATCGACGTAGACGAGGATACGCTTGCGTACTATAAAAGCATCGGCAGCGACTTTTCAAGGCGCCTGTGCGCCGCGATCGCGCCGGCAGACGAGCAGGCGGGGGAGAATGCGCACTTCATTCTCGATGAGCGTGAGCGCTGTCCGTTCCTCAATGACAAAAATCTGTGCGAGGTATATCTGAACCTCGGTGAGGAGCACATGGCGCAGATCTGCACCGACCATCCGCGCTATTACGAGTGGTTCGCAGGCGGCCGCGAGGACGGCGTGGGCCTGTGCTGCGAGGCGGCGGCCGAGCTCATCCTGCGCCGCAGAGACCGTCCGGAGTGGGATGTGACCGGCGAAGCGGACGAGGAGCCGGATGAATTCGAGCAGGCGCTGTTCGCGATGCGCGACCGGCTGTTCGCCATCATCAAGCCGGAAACGCCGGTTTCCTTCGATGAAAAGCTGGACCGGCTGCACCTTGCCTGCTGTGAAATGCAGAACGAGTATGACGACCTGCTGTTCCCTGTGGAGGGGGACGCCGAATACGCAGACGAGGAGGACGAGCCGTTCCGCTGGTCGGCCATGTTCTGGTCCGAAGCATGCCTGAAGGCGCTGACCGAGCGTCTGATGTCTCTGGAGATCAACAAGGACGACTGGCGCGGACTGCTTGCAGACGTACACGCGCGTATCCCCGAGCTGCTCGCGCGCCGCGCGGATTTCCTTGCCGCCTATGCAGACCGGCTGTATGAATATGATGAGCTGCTCGAGTATTTCGTCTACCGCCACTTCATGAAGGCGTTGGGCGACGATGTGCTGATCGAAAAGGTGCAGTTCGCGCTCATCTGCACGTGCTTCATCCAGCTGCTCGGCATTTACCGCTGGCTGACCGACGGCAGGCTGACCCATTGGGAGCAGATCTGCCTGTGCAAGGCCTGCTCGCGCGAGATCGAATACAACGAGGACAACGTAGAGGCCGTTTCGCGGTTTCTGACGATGGATTAAACAGATGAAATCCCCTGCATCGAAACGCTGTGAGCGCCGGTGCAGGGGATTTTTGTCTCATGGGAGCGCATCGAGCACCGCGTCGGTCAGATGAACGGGCGACAGACCGCACTCTGTGCAGCGCTGCGCGAACGCGCGGATAAATTCCTCGTCGCACGAAACATCCGAAAGCGTCAGAAGCGGCACCCATCCGCGTCCGGTCTCGGTCTCCGCACGCAGTCCAAAGGTCGTATAATGCCCGAGCAAAGCGGAAAAACAGTTTTCCTTTACCGGAAGATAACGGCATATCTGCATGAAAACCCCTCCTTTTCTCCATCATACGCCATGCAGAGCGCGAAGGGGAGCGAACGCTGTCGAACAGAAAAATTTTCGGAAATTTCATGAGAGATTGACCGAATGAGGTCAATTTTCGCGGTTTCCGCGCTATGGGTAGAGGGATCTTCAGCGACGGGAGGTGAAAGCATATGACGACCGAGGTGATCATCGCAGGCATGAGCCTGCTCGGGACGCTCGCCGGCTCATTCGGCGGGATTTACGTTTCGGGCAGCCTGACGCAGTACCGTCTGCGTCAGCTCGAGGAAAAGGTGAACCGCCATAACAACCTGATCGAACGCACATTCAGGCTGGAGCAGGAATGCGCCGTGCTCGAGGAACGGGTGCGCGCGGCGGACCGGCGGATCGACGGACTGGAGGAGGAACAGGCATGAACTGGAAGGTAAGAATGAGAAATCCGTGGTTCTGGGTGGGCATTGTGAGTGCGGTTGTGAGCGCGCTGCGCGTGGATGTGAACGCACTGACGAGCTGGGGAGCGGTGTGGAGCTGCCTTGCCGGCATTATCGAAAACCCGGTGCAGCTCGGAACGCTGTGTCTGACCGTGCTGAGCGTATTCATCGACCCCACGACTGCCGGTCTGGGAGACAGCGCCCGTGCGCTGACCTACAGGAAGCCGGCCGATTTCTAAAGAAAACGCCATCGCTCGAGAATGTTCTCTCTGCGATGGCGTTTTGTTTACCTGTCGCGCAGACGGAGTGCGAGTGCAGGTCTGCGCGTCGTGATATTGCGGACGCCCTGTTTGAGGAACCAGTCGAGGAAGATCTCCTCGTTGACTGTCCAGGCGGAAAGGGCGATGCCGCTGTCCTTCAGCGTTTCGATGAAGCGGCGCGTGATGAGAACCTGATTCATGTTGACCGTCGCGATGCCGTGTTCGCGGCAGACCTTCGTGATGATCTCGGCGGCGGTCAGCTCGAAATCCGGGATGTTGCGGTAGTTCAGGTAAAGATCGGGGACGTATTCCTCGATATTGAGGTAGACCTCAGCGCAGTCATGCAGTTCGGGATGCGCGGCGAAGATGTCCACGTCGACCGAGCCGGATAAAATAAGTCGGCCGGACATGCCGCATTCTGCGGCGAGCGCCGCGACAGCCGGTTCAAGGCCGCGCTCCTTGAGGTCGCAGTTGATGCGCACGCCGGGCTTTGCGGCGGCGAGGGCAAGGACCTCGCGCAGCGTCGGCGCAGTATGGTCGGCGGCATCGTGGCCGAGCGCGAGCGTTCCGTCCGCAAGGCGGCGCACATCGACCTCGAAGGCGTCGACTGCGGTCGAGAGCGCATATTCGACGCAGGCAAGGCTGTTGTCGGGCGTGCCGTCCGAGCCGGAATGCGCGGTGATCTGGATGTTATCTGACATGGAAAAACTCTCCTCCCACGGGAAAATCAAAGCGTGAGAGCGAGACGCTCACACACTCTATTATAAGCCCGAACCCGGCCTCGGAACAAGCCCGGGACGCGCGATTTTACGATAATTTTGCGGAAACGGAATTGTCAGTTCCCCGCGCTGCCGCGCGCCCTTCACCTCTTTCGCGCGGCAGCGCGCATAAAATAGAATTCGCAAGGCGAATTCATCAAAACCGGGGGCGTGACCTCGGTTTTGATACAAGAAATCCCCTCTGTGTGCCGCGAAGCGACGCGCAGAGGGGATCCGGGATTTGTCCGGGCATATGCCCGGCACATCCCATTCTCGTTCGAAAGCGTGCTTTCGAACGAAATCTTTTACTGCTCCCAGTCCTTCTCCTTGAGGTTGGTGTAAATGTACACGCCTGCGGAAACCGAGCAGAGCAGGAACATGATGACCGACAGCGCGGCCGAACGGTTGTAGGCCAGATACTTGTTGAACTGGTCGAACAGCGCGATACCCAGCATCTTCGGGGAGTTGCCGCCCATCAGGTACGGGGTAGTGAACGAACCGACGTTGGTCATGAATACGAACGTGCCTGCGATGATGACGTCCTTGAGGGACAGCGGCAGGATCATGGAGGTGAATACCTTGAACTTGCCTGCGCCGACATCACGAGCAGCCTCGATGATGCTGTCCGGGATCGCGCCCAGACCGGCGGTGATCATCATTGCTGCGAACGGAATGTTGAACCAGAGGTTCATCAGGATCATGCCGTTTGCGTGATACATCAGGCCGAGCTTGAGGTTCATGCCGAAGTGCAGACCGATGCGGTTGATGAGACCGGAGTCGCGGATGATCGTGATCATGGCGTAAACCGCGCACATTGCCGGTACGAAACGCGGCAGGAGGTACAGCGTGCCGATGCTCTTTGCGATGCCCGAATGGACGAAGCGCAGATAGAGCGCGAGCAGGTAGGCGACGACCAGCGCGATAACGACGGTCGCGATAACGACGAACAGCGTGTACAGGATGTTCATGCGCTGTGCCGGCTCGGTGAAGAAGTAGGCGTAGTTGTCCAGCGTGAAGGCGCCGGTCTTTTCATCCTGAAAGCTCTGGATGACAGCGGAAACGATCGGATAGGCAACGGTCAGCATAACGACAAGAAACGCCGGCAGAACCAGTGCATAAGCGACCAGCTTTTGCTTCAGGGTTTTACTCATTTTATTATCCCCTCGTATCTAAGTTCATGCGTGGCTTCAAAAGCACGGGCTTCAGGTCGGGGCGGCCCCGGAGGACCGCCGCGATCACAATGTGCTTTTTAGCCGATGGAGCCGATCTCGTTGTCCCAGCGCTCGTTGAACTGAGTGCCCAGATCGCCGATGGACAGGATGCGGAAGTTGGAAACGTCCAGACCCTGGAGATCCTCATAACCGGTCATATCCATTTTGCTGGTGTCGATCAGCGGGATAGCGGCCATGTCGTTGACCATGATCTGCTGTGCCTGCTCGGAGAGCATGTAGTTCATGAATGCGTAAGCGCCTTCCTCGTTGGAGCCGAAGGTCGGGATGGTCAGAGTCTGCAGAGAGCCGGTCAGAGACGGTTCGATCTGGGTGATCTTGATGGTGTCCTTGATGGCGCCCTGTGCACGCTGGCTCAGTACCATGTCAGCCCAGTTCGGGCACATGTCGATCTCGCCCTGGTTGAGCAGGTCCAGAGTACCCTGGTTCTTGTTCGGGTAAACGATGGAGCCGCCGGACTTGTACATATACGGATGGATGGACTTGAGGAACTCGAAGCCCTTGTCCCATTCGCCGACCCACTTCTCGTCGCCGGAGGTGATAGCCTCTTCCGGCAGGAAGTTGTAAACGGAGGAGCGAGCGAAGGAGTCGCCTGCGCCGCCGGTGCCGGGAGCGTTGTAAGCGAAGCGGCCCGGATTAGCCTTCATCCACTCGACCAGCTCGTCCATGGTCTTGGGCGGGGTCGGAACCTTCTCGGAGTCGTAGGCAAGGATAACGGTGGTGCCGCGGTACGGCTGAGCGTAATCCTGCGCGACCGCGCTCTTCGCCTCAACAGATGCAGCGTTCGGGATCTTGGACTTGTCGAGCTTTACGAAGGACTCCTCGCCGATCTTGGACATGATCTTCGCCAGGTCGTCGCCGCTCCAGTCAACGATGTCGTAATCGGTGTTGGTCTGGCCTGCCTTGCCGGCAGCTGCTACCATGTCTGCGAGGCCCTGCGCGCCGGTACCGGAGAGCATGAACTGCAGCTCAACCTGATACTGATCCTTGTATTCGGAGTTGGTGTTGAAGTCCTCGGTCAGCTTCTCGAAGATGGAGCGGACGTTGTCCGAGCCGGTCGCCCACAGGGTAACGGTGGACTTGCCGCCCTCAGCCTTGGAGTCGCCGCCTTCAGCCTTGGAGTCGCCGCCGCCGCAGCCGGTGAGGGCTGCCGTCATCATTGCTGCTGCAAGGAAGATCGAACCTAATCTCTTCAGTTTCATTTGTACATTCTCCTTTTTCTCTTATACATACTCTAAGGGGATCGACAGGGGCGTGAAGCTCACCCGGTGTCTACTCATTCAGGCGCGTGACGCGCGGTTTTCCCGATAAAGGATGTTGTGGTCGAAGTTTACTTGTCGAATACGGTGTGCTTGCCGATGTGCATGCCGACGGACTGGCCGACGGACAGCTTCTCGCTGATGTCGCGGTCGACGAAGCACTTGATAACGTTTTCGCCGTGCTGGACGTTGACTACTACGTAGTGGCCGAGGACCATGATGGTGCGGACCGTGCCGGTGAAGTCGCCCGAGCCGTCGAGGGAAACGGTGACGTCTTCCGGACGGACGGCGATGGTCTTGTCGCCCTTGTCGATGAAGTTCATCTCGCCGATGAAGGAGGCGACGTGACGGGTGGCCGGTCTGTCGTAGATCTCGGTCGGGGTGCCGATCTGCTCGAACTTGCCCTTGTTCATAACGACGATGCGGTGGGAGAGGGACATGGCCTCCTCCTGATCGTGGGTTACGAATACGACCGTGATGCCGAGGTCGCTCTGAATCTTCTTGAGCTCCTCGCGCATCTGCTGGCGGATCTTCGCGTCGAGCGCGGAGAACGGCTCGTCGAGCAGGAGCAGCGAGGGCTTGAGGAGCAGGCTGCGCGCGATGGCGATACGCTGCTGCTGGCCGCCGGACATCTGGTTCGGATACTTCTTCTCGCAGCCGCTCATGGATACGAGAGCGAGCATCTTCTTGATGTCTGCGTCGATCTCAGCCTTGGGCACCTTGCGGAGCTTGAGGCCGAAGGCGAGGTTTTCGTAAATGGTCATGTGCGGCCACAGGTTGTAGCTCTGGAATACCATTGCGGTCGGGCGCTTCTCGGGGGGCAGGCCGATGATGGACTGGCCGTCGATGGTGATGTCGCCGCTGGTAACGTCGAGGAAGCCGCCGATGGTGCGCAGGATGGTGGTCTTGCCGCAGCCGGAGGGGCCGAGGAAGGTGACGATCTCACCCTCGTAGATATCGAGGTTGATGTGCTCGACGCCGTCGCCGTTGTCGTACTTTTTGGTCATATCCTTGATCTGGAGCTTGATCTTACGTTCGCTCATGGGTTATATATCCTCCTGTATTTCGATGGCAGATGCTGCCTTATTTCATCTTGAAGCCGCCGGAGATCGCTTCCGGACCGATGTACTTGCGCATTGCGAAGATCATGAGTGCGGACGGGATGATCAGCAGGATGGCAAATACCGCGCCGATCTGGACCGCCGAGGAGTCGAGCACGATGCCGTACATCGCGACCGGCATGGTCTGAACCTTGGCCATGCCGACGAGCATGGTGCCCTGCGCTTCTTCCATGGAACCGAGGAAGGTGTAGAGCGTTGCGACCGAGATGCCCGGCATTGCCATCGGGAGCGTTACCTTGAAGAAGGTGCGGATCGGGCCTGCGCCGACATCGCGGGCCGCCTCTTCCTGCTGGCGGTGTACCGCGCGGAACGCGCTCGACGGGAGCCATACCATGAACATCATGGAGTTGATCATGTGGATGATGACGACGCCGGTGTAAGTACCCATCAGGTTGTACTTGTAGAACAGGACCGCGATGGAGGTGTAGATGCCGAGCTTCGGGAATGCGTTGGTCAGCAGGAAGGACAGCATGAACATCTTGCGGCCGGGATACTTGAAGCGTGCGATGGAGTAGGCCGCCGGGATACACAGGATCATGGAAACACCGGTGGTGATGATCGCCACGATGAAGGACTGTGCGATCGAGGAGACCAGACTCTTCTGGCTGAATACGTAGCTCCACCATTTGAGACCCCACTGCTGCGGAAGGATGGCCGGAGCCTGATACTCGTTTGCGAAGGCGAGCATCAGCATATTGATCATCGGTCCGTAGAAGAACAGGATAAACGCCGCGAGCAGGACAAATTCAAGAAACTTGCGTCTGCCTACCGCATGGTAGAAGCGTTTTGGATTGAGCATTTTGAACATTGAATTCTTACACCCCTTTTTTCTTTCGCCTGCCCGGAAAGATGCTCTCTCTTTCATCGACCGGAGCCGGCACCACTCATTTCGGAACGCGCTGTTTCCCCCGAAAAGGACAAAAAAACAGCCAGATATAACACACGACAGTTCTTTCCCACCCGGAAAAGTACGCCCATGTTACTCTGACTCAAATCTCTGAAAGCAACATTCCTTAACCTTGACCTCAGTATAGCACGCCCTTCGGGGGTGTGCAAGTGCAAAATCGAAAAAAGCTGACTTTTTACACAAATCTAACATAATACGAACATGAGTTTTATACAAAATGACGAAGAAAAAGCGCCGCACACGGTTCCGCACGTAAGATCAGCGGAGTGAAATTTGTGCAGATTGACTGAGCTGCGCCTGTCGGACGGAGCGCCGTCTGTGCATCATCACCGGGGCGGTTGCAGTTTTGCCGCGAGATATGCTATAATGAGGATACTATTTCGATGGACCCCAAAAAACGAGGCGCGGCGGTAGCCGCGCTGATGGAGGATAAAAATGGAGCACAAGAGAGAAAAAATGGTGGACGCGCTGCAGGACTGTCCGGTGATCGCCGCGCTCAAGAGCGATGCCGGTCTGGAAAAGGCGGTCAGGAGCGACTGTACGACCGTATTTTTTCTGTACGGTACGATCCTGGACATCGCCTCGCACGTCGAGCGGGTCAAACAGACGGGCAAGATCGTTTTTGTTCATGCCGACCTGATCGAGGGTCTGACCGCACGGGACATCACCGCGGATTTCATCGCGCAGAACACACAGGCGGACGGCATCATTTCGACCCGCCCGAACATCATCCGCCGGGCAAAGGCGCTCGGCCTGCTGACCATCCAGCGCTTTTTTCTGTTCGACTCGCTCTCGTTTGAAAACGTGCTGCGCCAGAGCTCGAACGCGGACGCGGTCGATCTGCTTCCGGGCACCATGCCGCGCGTGCTCGAGCGGCTGAAGCCGCAGATCCGCCAGCCGATCATCGCGAGCGGTCTGCTCGCGGACAAGCAGGACGTCGTCGCGGCGCTCTCCGCCGGCGCGCAGGCGGTCTCGACCACAAAGCCCGAGCTGTGGGAGATCTAAATACTGTCGCAAAGCTGACGCTTTGCCGACAATATGTGTTCTGACTTCGCAGAACACGGACGGAGAAAAGTTCCTGTGCAGAAACTTTTCTCTCTTTCAGAGTAAAAAAACCGAGGCGCATGTCCCCGGTTTTTTTGCGTTTGCAGGCAAACGCTTTTCATGCGCGCTGACGCGCGAAAACGGCAGGTAAAAATTTTTGCCGCCCTTTTAGCGATTCTGCTCAAAAGAAATCCCTTGCAATCTGGCAGAAGCTGTGCTATATTGAGAATAACGAAAGTGAATAAGTTTGTTTGCTTGGAGATTAGAGTCAAAGTAAGCCGTTGCCGCAGAGCGAAAGCACTGCGGTGTGGTTGCTTTGGCTTTTTTTGTTGGGAAAATGGAGGGAAAAGTATGTATGATGTAACCATCGTGGGCTGCGGCGTGGTCGGCGCATCGCTTGCCTATACGCTCTCGCAATACAGGCTGCGCGTTCTCGTGCTCGAGCGCGAGAACGACGTTGCCATGGGTACGACCAAGGCCAACAGCGCCATCGTTCACGCGGGCTACGACCCGGAGAACGGCACGCTCATGGCAAAGTTGAACGTCCGCGGCTCGGAGCTGATGGAGCAGCTGTGCAGCGACCTGTCGGTCGGCTACAAGCGCATCGGCTCGTTCGTTCTGGCGTTTGACGAGGAGCAGAAAAAGCATCTCGAGCACCTGCTCGAGAACGGCGTCCGCAACGGCGTGCCGGGTCTGCGCATCCTCGACGCAGAGGAGGCGCACGAGATGGAGCCGAACCTTGCGGAAAACGTTGCCGCAGCGCTGTACGCACCGAGCGCCGCGGTCATCGACCCGTGGGGGCTGTGCATCGCAGAGGCGGAGACCGCCGTGCGCAACGGCGTTGAGCTCAGGCTGAGAAGCGAGGTCACCGGTCTGGAGGACAAGGGCGGCCATGTGCTCGTACATACCAAATCCGGCGATTGCGAAACAAAGGTCATCGTCAACTGCGCCGGCGGCTGGGGCGGCGACATCTGCGCGATGACCGGCGAGACCGAGTGGGAGGCGCAGCCGTCGCGCGGCGAGTATTACCTGCTCGACAAGTCGAGCGGCAGTCTGGTCAGCCACGTTATCTTCCAGTGCCCGAACAAGCTCGGCAAGGGCGTCCTCGTTTCGCCCACCGTGCACGGAAATCTGATCGTCGGCCCGAACGCAGTCGATGTCGACGCGCCGGACAGCAGGGAGAACACGCTTGCAGGCATGGACTTCGTCGCGGAGACCAGCCGCAGGAGCGTTCCGTCGATCGATTTCCGCCAGTCCATCCGCAATTTTGCAGGCGTTCGCGCGAACACGAGCGAAAGCGACTTCATCATCCGCCCGGCGAAGAATATGCCGCGCCTGCTGCATATTGCCGGCATCAAGTCTCCCGGCCTGTCCGCAGCGCCTGCGATCGCAGAGTATGCCGCCGGTCTGCTGGAGGACATGGGCATCGTCCTCGAAAAGAAGGACGAGTGGAACGGCAGACGCGAGCAGATCCGCTTCAAGCAGCTCTCCGACGAGGAGAAGGCGGCTCTCATCGCGAAGGACCCGCGCTACGGCCGCATCATCTGCCGCTGCGAGACCATCACCGAGGGCGAGATCGTCGCCGCGATCCACTCTCCCATCACGCCCTGCTCGCTCGACGGCATCAAGCGCCGCGCAGGCTCGGGCATGGGCCGCTGTCAGGGCGGCTTCTGCGGCCCGCGCGTGCTGGACATTCTCGCGCGTGAGCTCGGATGCAGTCCGCTCGACATTCAGCAGGACGGCGACGGCACCTTTATTCTGATCGGCACCACCAAGGGAGGCACACTGGCATGAAATACGAACTCGTGATTATCGGCGGCGGCCCGGCAGGTCTGTCCGCTGCAAATGCCGCATGGGAAGCAGGCTGCCGCTCGATCTGCATCGTCGAGCGCGACCGCGAGCTGGGCGGCATCCTCAACCAGTGCATCCACAACGGCTTCGGTCTGCACTATTTCAAAGAAGAGCTGACCGGCCCGGAGTATGCCGGCCGCTTTATCGACATGGTAGGCCAGACCGGTGTGGATGTCCGTCTGGACGCCATGGTGCTGGACATCACCCCGGACAAGCACGTTCACATCGTTTCCTCCGAGGGCGGCTATGAGGACCTTGAGGCAAAGGCCGTCATCCTCGCGATGGGCTGCCGCGAGCGCACCCGCGGCGCGATCGCCATCCCGGGCACCCGTCCGGCAGGCGTTTTCACCGCCGGCGCTGCACAGCGCTACCTTAATATCGAGGGCTACATGGTCGGCAGGCGCGTCGTCATTCTCGGCTCGGGCGACATCGGTCTCATCATGGCGCGCCGCATGACGCTCGAGGGCGCGAAGGTGCTCGCCTGCGTCGAGGTCATGCCGTATTCCGGCGGTCTGACGCGAAACATCGTGCAGTGCCTCAATGACTTTGATATTCCGCTTTATCTCTCCCACACCGTTTCGGACATTCAGGGCAGGGACCGTGTGGAGCGCGTCGTCGTTTCCGAGGTCGGCCCGGACCGCCGTCCGATCCCGGGCACCGAAATGACCTTCGACTGCGACACGGTTCTGCTGTCGGTCGGTCTGATCCCGGAAAACGAGCTGAGCCGCGGCGCGGATATTCAGATGGACCCGCGCACGAACGGCCCGGTCGTATACGAAAACATGGAGACCTCCATCCCGGGCGTGTTCGCCTGCGGCAACGTGCTGCACGTACATGATCTAGTCGATTTCGTAACCGCCGAGGCGGCGCGCGCAGGCAGGGCTGCCGCTGCATACTGCGCAGGAAAGCAGACCGCCGAGGGCAGGACGCTCGACATCAGGAACGGCAGCCTCGTCGGCTACACCGTGCCGCAGCACGTCCGCATGGACGCCGACTTCACGGGCGCAGACGTATTTTTCCGTGTCCGTGCGATCTGCGGCGCGAGCCGCATCGCGGTCAGGGACGAGAGCGGCGCACAGATCGCGTCCTTCCGCCGCGAGCATATGGCGCCGGGCGAGATGGAGAACATCAGACTGCCGCGCGTCCTGCTCGAAAAGGCACAGGGCGCAGTCACGGTATCGGTTGAGGAGGAACAGGCATGACCAGCATTATCTGCATTACCTGCCCCAAGGGCTGCCGCCTTTCGGTGGATGAGGAAAACGGCTATAAGGTAACGGGCAACGGCTGCCCGCGCGGCGAGATCTACGGCAAAAACGAGCTTCAGCACCCGGTCCGCGTCATCACCTCGACCGTCAGGATCGAGGGCGCTGCGGTGCCGCGCCTGCCGGTCAAGACCGACAAGCCGCTGCCGAAGGAGAAGATGTTCGAATGCATGCACCTGCTCGACAGCATCACTGCGAAAAGTCCGGTCAGGATCGGAGACCGGCTCGCAGAGCATATCCTCGGCACGGACGTCAATATCGTCGCGACAAAGGCGTTGTAAAACGGCACTTTTCAGGTCTGTAAAAAAATTTGCAAAAAAGTTTACGCAAACGTTTGCATTCTTGTTAAGAATATGTTAATATAAATATACTCAATGACGGATGAGCACAGGGCGCATGTTTTGCCGGGCAGCAATGCCCGAACGAACCATGCGCCGGTGTTTATTTTCATTTTTTCAGAAAGTGAGGCGGACGTCAGTGAACGGAGTAATTCCATATCTGCGTGAAATGAATTTTGTGTCGGTGATGTTCCGACTTATACTCGCCATGGTGTGCGGCGGCATGATCGGTCTGGAGCGAGGGCGAAAACGCCGGCCTGCCGGTTTCCGAACATACATGCTCGTGTGTCTGGGCGCGGCGCTGACCATGCTGCTCAGTCAGTATGAGTTTGCGATGGTCATGGGTCCGTGGAAGGGCATTGCGCAGGAGCTTGGTATGAAGACCGACGTTTCGCGCTTCGGCGCGCAGGTCATCAACGGCATCGGCTTCCTCGGCGCGGGCACCATCCTCGTCACCGGCCGTCAGGAGGTCAAGGGCCTGACCACGGCGGCAGGTCTGTGGGCGTCGGCCTGCATGGGTCTCGCCATCGGCGCAGGCTTTTATGAATGCGTTGTGCTGTGCACGGTGCTCATCTTCCTGTGCATGCGTTTTCTCCCGGCGTTTGAGAATTACCTGGTCGAGAAAGCGCGCTTTATCAACATTTATGTAGAATTCCGCTCTCTGGATGACCTCGGCTCGATCATCAGCCGCATCAAATCACAGGGCGCGCGCATCTGCGACGTGGACATCAACCGCGGCCGCACCGAGCGCTCGATCAATCCGAACGCGGTATTTGCCATCCGGCTGCAGCAGAAGCAGCCGCATACGCAGGTCCTCACGGCGATCGCCGCGCTGGACAGCGTATACACGATCGACGAAGTCTGAAAGGGGGGGACGAAATGCTTTCGATTTTTAACGGAGTCCGCGATATTACCATGCTGTCGGTCACGGTGCGTCTTTGTCTCGCCGTGCTGTGCGGCGGCATGATCGGTCTGGAGCGCGCGTTCAAGCGCCGTCCCGCCGGTTTCCGCACGCATATCCTCATCTGCCTCGGCGCATCGCTCACCACGATGACCAGTCAGTATCTGTATCTGAATATGCACTATTTCACCGATATGGCCCGTCTCGGCGCGCAGGTCGTTGCCGGTATCGGCTTCATCGGCGCCGGTACGATCATCGTGACGCGCCGTCAGCGTGTCAAGGGACTGACCACGGCGGCCGGTCTCTGGACGAGCGCGATCGTCGGTCTTGCCCTCGGCGGCGGCTTCTATGAGGGCGGCATCGCGGTAAGCGTGCTTGTGCTCCTGGCCGAGCTGGTGTTCTCGCGCCTCGAGTACCGCATTCTGGATAACGTGCCCGAGATCAACCTGTACATGGAGTATTCGGATAAGGACTGCCTGGAGAACGTGCTTCAGCTCCTGCGCCAGAACCGCCTGAGCATCTCGAACATGGAGATCACGCGCTCGGCAGGCAGCGAGGAGCACAACGCCTGCGCCATCTTCGCGCTGCACCTGAAAAAGGGCTGCCGCACGGAAGACCTTATCCAGAAGATCCAGCGCATTGAAGGCGTAGTGTCGGTAGAGGAAATTTAACAGGAACCAGGAGAAAAGCCAAAGAGCGCGGACAAAAGTCCGCGCTCTTTTCATCTGTATTATGATGTAATTTGCCGATAACGCTGCTGCTGCGAAAAACATCACTCGCGCGGCAGAACACATACTGCCGGAAAAACTTTGTTTTTCGGCAATATCAAACGGCCTGCCCATAAAAGAGCAGACCGTTCGAGAAAAAGAGAATGAGAGAGGTTGTCTTAGTGAACGCCTTCCTCGGTCGCGACGCGGCAGAGTACATCCGCGTGGTTGGAAATGATGGCGTCAACGCCGCGATGGATCATATCGCGCATGTTCTCCTCGTCGTTTACCGTCCAGGTGTTGACCTTCATGCCGCGGCTGTGGTACAGATCGACCAGCTCCGGCTGATACTGGAGCAGCATATAGCGCGGGTGCATGTTGTCCGCGTTGGAGCGCTCGATGTACTTGTCGATGTCGAGATACGGCTTGTCGTAGAGCAGGCCGGTCTTGATGTCCGGGCAGAGCTCCTTGAACTTCTGCATGGAAATATGGTTGAAGGAGGAGACGAATACGCGGTCCTGCATCTTGTGTGCGGAGATGGCGTCGATGACGCGCTGCTCCAGACCCTCGTAGAATACCTCGTAGTTCTTCAGCTCCATATTGAGCAGCATACTGGTCTCGTCGCAGAAATCGAGCAGCTGATCAAACGTCCAGATGTGCTGTCCTGCGAATTCGGGGGACTTCCAGGAGCCGATGTCCAGCTGGAGCATCTCCTCGTAGGTGTGGTCCTTGATGAAGCCGGTGCCGTTCGAGGTGCGCTCTACCGTTGCATCATGGAAAATAATGAGCTTGCCGTCCTTCGTGATATGAACGTCGCTCTCAAAGCCGTCTGCACTGGTCTCCTCGACCGCCTTGTGGAATGCGAGCGGGCTGTTCTCCGGGTATTTGCCCGAGAAACCGCGGTGCGCGAGCAGCATGACCTTTTTCATATTTCGTTCGCCTCTTTCGTAAAAATAAAAAAGCACATACCGATACTGAGTCCCCGGTATGTGCTCGCTCAACAAATCTCATGCACATATACATTATATCATAAATCCGGCGGAATGCAAACCCTTCTTTCGTGCATTCCGCATATTTTTTTGTCCGCCGCACACCGGGGGCGGTGCTGGTTTATGTAAAATCCGTGTAAAAAGCGTGAGTCTTGTGTGATACCACCGAAAATGCGGGTCTGCTCTCCGCATTAGCTTACAGAAGCAAAAGAAAACAGCAAAGGAGTTTTGCCTTATGGGATACCAGAGCGTGTTTCGCCGCTACGAGAAAAAATACCTCGTAACGCAGGAGCAGTACGACCGGCTCGCGAAGGTGTTCGCCCCGCGCATGGAGCGCGACCGGTTTTCCGAGTCCACCATCAGCAACATCTATTATGACACGCCGGATTTCCGGCTCATCCGCCGCTCGCTCGACCAGCCGGTGTACAAGGAAAAGCTGCGGCTGCGCACCTACCGCACACCGCACGCGGATACGGAGGCCTTCGTCGAGATCAAGAAGAAGTACGACCATGTGGTCTACAAGCGCCGCATCGGCATGAATTATCAACAGGCTGTGGATTATCTGGACGGCGCCCCGGCGCCCGAGGAAAGCCAGATCTCCCGGGAGATCGACTGGTTCTGCCGGTTCTACGAGGGACTTCAGCCGGCGATGTGCATCTTTTACGACCGGCTTGCGGTGTTCGATCGCGAACAGCCCGACCTGCGCGTCACGTTCGATTCGGGCATCCGCTGGCGCACGGACGACCTCGATCTTGCGCACGGCACGCGCGGCAGACTGCTGCTCGATCCGTCGATGTGCCTGATGGAGATCAAGATCCCCGGCGCGGCGCCGCTCTGGCTCGCCCGTGCGCTCTCGGACGCAGGCGTGTTCCCGAGCCACTTTTCCAAATACGGCGCGGCATATCAGACCATGCAGCGCGAAGAAAAAACCATCCGCTTTAACGAAAAAGGAGAAATCTACTGTGCTTGAGACTTTATTTGGTTCGGTTCTGACCGCCGGCATCACGGCCGCCTCGTTCACCGTCTGCCTGATCGCGGCGCTGGCGCTCGGCGCGCTCGTCGCGGCGGTATATATGTATAAAAACACCTGTACGCAGTCCATGGCGGTGACGCTCGCGCTGCTGCCCGCGATGGTGCAGATCATCATACTGCTCGTCAACGGCAACCTCGGCGCAGGCGTTGCGGTGTCCGGCGCGTTCGGCCTTGTCCGCTTCCGCTCCGCGCCCGGCTCTGCGCGCGACATCACCTGCATCTTCCTCGCCATGACGCTCGGCCTCGCGACCGGCATGGGCTACATCGGCATCGCGGTCATGACCGGCGTTGTGATGTGCCTGCTGCTGCTTGGCTATGCGGCGATGTCCTTCGGCCGAAGGCCGGAGGAGGAGAAGGAGCTCAAGATCACCATCCCGGAAAATCTGGACTACACCGGTCTGTTTGACGATCTGTTCGCGCAGTATACGCGCGCATCCGAGCTGGTCTCGGTCCGCACGACCGGCATGGGCAGCCTGTATAACCTGCATTATCATGTAACGCTCGTCTCGTCCGAGGTCGAAAAGCAGTTCCTCGACGCCATCCGCTGCCGCAACGGCAATCTGGACATCGTTTGCGGCAAGGTGCCGCAGTCGAAGGAAGCGCTCTGAGCCTGTCGGAAAAACTTCGTTTTTCCCGACAAGCTGTGTTCTGACGAACGCAGAACACGAGTCGTCCGAAAGTTCCCATGCGGAAACTTTCTCCCTCCAGAAGTATCCCAACCGAGGTACACGCCCCCGGTTTGGATGGCTTTGCGAAGCAAAGCCTGTTAAATGCGCGCTGACGCGCGAGTGCTGAATGCGCTTGATGAGCGACTTCATCGACAAATTGTTTCACATTTATGCTATTTCGAATTTAAGAAAGGTTCTGACTGATATGAAAATGAAAAAGAAACTGCTCGCAGCGCTGCTGGCTTCGGCGCTCGCGGCGGGCATGCTGCCGACCTCGGCGTGTGCGGTATCATCTGCCTATACCTCCTCGAACGCGACTCTCATCAGCTTCACCGACTCCGCCGTGACGGCGGACGGCAAATACAGCGGCTATGAGATCGAGGGTACGGACGTCTCCATCACGGCGGCGGGCACCTATGTGTTCTCCGGCGACTGCGACGACGGCTCGATCACGGTCAAAAAGGGCGTCACGGGCGTTACGCTCGTGCTGAACGGCCTGACGCTGACGAATGCGGACAGCGCGGCCATCACGCTGAACAAGACCGCCGAGGCGGCGCTCATTGCGGCGGCAGGCAGCGAGAACACGGTAGCCGATACTGCGGGCGCGAACGACGAGAATGCGGCGGTCAAGGTCAAGAGCGGCGCGTCGCTCTCGCTCAGCGGCACCGGTACGCTGACCGCCTGCGGCAACGTGAAAAACGGCATCAAGGGCGCGTCCGACGCAGTTATTACGGTGGATGAGATGACGCTGAATATCGAGGCGGCGGACGACGGCCTGTCCTGCGATGACGAGCTGACCATCAAGGGCGGCCGGGTGAACATCACAGCAGGCGGCGACGCCGTCAAGGCCTCTCCGGATACGGACGATACCGAGAACCCGGATACGACTTCGCTCGGCAGCGTCACGATCTCGGGCGGCACGATCACCCTCGAGGCAGCGGCGGACGGCATTCAGGCGGACGGCGATCTGACGATCTCGGGCGGCACATTTGCCGTGACCGCGAACGGCGGACATACGACCACGATTTCGGACGAGGATGCGTCCTGCAAGGGCCTCAAGGCCGGAAAGACGCTGACCGTTTCGGGCGGCACGTTCACGGTGGACAGCGCAGACGATGCGCTGCACGCGAACGATGTGACCGTTTCGGGCGGTACGCTGACGCTCGCCTCGGGCGACGACGCAGTGCACGTGGACAATGACCTCGTGGTCGGCGTGCAGGGCTCGTCCTCGACCTCGACCCCGAAGATCAATATCACCGCAAGCTATGAAGGCCTTGAGGGCACGACCGTCAGCGTTTACAGCGGCGACATCGACGTTGTGGCGTCGGACGACGGCGTGAATGCCGCGAGCAGCGAGCTTGGTGAGCACAGCGACAAATTCGCCATCAATATCGCAGGCGGCGACCTTTATATTGATGCAGGCTCGGACGGTCTGGACTCGAACAACGACATCAGCATCACCGGCGGCCGGGTCGAGGTCTACGGTGCGGACGCTATGATGGATGCAGCCATCGACTATGACGGCACGTTCACGCTCTCGGGCGGCACGCTGTTCGGCGCGGGCATGGAGCCGGGCGCGGGCACGCAGGCGTATATCGCGGTCGGTGAGACCTCGCCGAGCGGCGGCAAGGGAGGCCACGGCGGCATGGGCGGCGGAGCGAACGGCGGTCAGGGCATGACGCCGCCGAATGATGCCGGCGGTACGGCCGGCACGACGAACGGCAATCCGCCGACGCCTCCGGCGAATGCGGACGGCAGCACCACGCCGCCGAGCGGTGATCAGAACGGTCAGCAGAGCGGCGCCCGTCCGGAAAAGCCGTCGAATGAGGGCGGTCAGCAGGGCGGCAAGCCGACGAACCGCGAGAGCGTCCTCGGCATCGAGAAGGGCAGTGTTATCACCGTGCAGGACGCGGACGGCAGGACGCTTTACACCGCGACCGCGCTCGGCAGCATGAGCAGCGTTATCTTCTCCTCGTCCGACATCAAGGAGGGCGAGACCTATACGGTGCTCGTGGACGGCGCCTCGGTCGGCACCGCGACCGCAAAGCTCGGCACGAGCAGCAGTTCCTCCGGCTCGCTGGGGCCGAATCAGAACGGCGGTCAGCCGGGCAGTGGTCAGCAGGGCGGCGTCTCCGGCTTTCAGGATGTCGGTCAGAATGACTGGTTCGCCAGCGCTGTCCGCTATGTGACCGGAAAGAGCCTGATGAACGGCAAAAGCACCACGGCTTTCGCCCCGAATGAGAACATGAGCCGCGCGATGCTCGCGACCGTGCTGTACCGCATGAGCGGCGAGACCGCCGAAGCAGACAGCAGCTTCCGCGACGTTTCCTCCTCGGCCTACTATGCCGCGGCGGTAAACTGGGCGTCGAGCGAGGGCATCGTAAACGGCACGGGTGCAAATGCGTTCTCTCCGAACGCGAGCATCACCCGCGAGCAGCTCGCCGCCATGCTCTACCGTTATGCCGGCGAGCCGAGCGTGAGCGCCGACCTGTCCGCCTACACGGATACCGACGACATCTCGCCCTACGCGTCGAAGGCAGTCGAGTGGTGCGTGGCGAAGGGCATTCTGAGCGGCAAGAGCGCGACGCGCCTTGCACCGCAGGACACCGCAACGCGCGCGGAGTGCGCCGCCATGCTCCAGCGGTTTGCCGCGCTGTAAATTCCCGAAAACGCAACATATTAAACACAGATTCAACACAGGCGGACGGTAGACTGATTGCAGAGAACAAAAGGAGGCGGCTTTTATGCAGTCGAGCAGTCAGGCAGTCCGCGCGAAGGAGGATGAACCGTTCCTCGAGCGCTTTATCGAGGCGCACGAGGGCTTCATCCTGCGCACGGCGTCCCGGCACGCCGGTCACACGGTGACAAGGAGCGATGATGAATACTCGGTCGCGCTGATGGCTTTCTACGAGGCCGTCAAGGGCTACGACCCGGCAGGCGGGCCATTCGGCGCATATGCGTCGCTCGTCATCGGCCGCAGGCTGGCGGACTATTACCGCGCATCGCACCGGTTCGATGCCGAGGTCAGCCTTGCGCCGCAGACCTTCGACGGAACGGTAGAGGAGGACGCGGCGGACGCAGGCGTGCAGCTCGCGGTCGTAGAGAAGCTCGGAAAGATGCGCACGGTCTGCGCCGCCGAGGAGATCGAGAGCGCGGACGAGCAGTTCGCAAAGTACGGCTTTTCGTTTTACGATCTGGCGTCCTGCTCGCCGAAATCGGATAAAACGCGCCGCTGCTGCGGCATGGCGGCGGCGGCTCTCAGCCGCAGCAGCGTACTCGCCGCCTCGCTCCGGCGCACACACGAGCTGCCGGTCCGTGCGCTCGCGAAGGAGAGCGGCGTATCCGCACGCCTCATCGAGCGCCACAGAAACTATATCGTTGCCGCGGCGCTGCTGCTGGACGGAGACTATCCGGTGCTCAGCAGCTATCTCGGCAGCATCAGAAGGTATCTGCATGAGGCAGAAGGGCAGAACGGAAGGGAGGCGGCGGTATGCGCGCAGTCGTGACCGAGATCAGAGAAACGAGCGCGGCGGTGCTGTGCGAGGACGGGCAGATCCGGCTGATCCCGGCGCAGAATTTTCACAAAGGGCAGGAGATCACGCTCAGCGCGGGCAGGCGCCGCATCCGCCGTCCGCTCATGTGGGCCGCGTGCGTCGCGGCGCTGTGCGCGATGGCGACGACGAGCGTTTACGCGGTGTGCGAGCCGTATTCGAGTGTGACCGTGGACGGGGAGGAGAGCGTGGAATACACGCTCAACCGCTTTGACTGGGTGATCGGCACGCGCGTTTCCGGCGAAAAGCCGCCGAAGGGCGAGTCCGTGCCGCCCTTCACGCACGCGATGGACGCCGTCCGGCAGGCGGTCGAGCGGGAGTACGCGAACGGACAGGAAAATGTCAGCATCACGGTCTCCTCGCACGACAGCGGCAGGGCAGAGGGTCTGCGCGAGATGTTCGAGAAGCCCGGAGACGGGCACGGGGACGATGGGGCGGAGCGCCCGGCGCTGCGCATCCGGACCGCACCGCCCGCGAGCGAAAAGACGGGAGATATGTGACGCACAGTGAACAATCAGCAACGTGCGGCGTGCCCGAAGGCCTTGGGCGGTTTGCCTATAAAAACCATGCGCAATTCGGCTAATGCGCGGAAAATTTTCGCGCGGACACGGGTCTGCTTGCCAAACGGCGGTGAGGAGTGGTAAAATGATTGCAGAAACAAAAAGCAAGAGAAAACCTCCTGATGAGAGAGAAAACCCGTGCTGAAAAGGAGAAAACTGCAATGAAGGATATCAAAGTCGGTATTGTAGGTCTGGGCCGTCTGGGCTCGGTACACGCACAGAACCTCGCGTTCAAGATCCCGGGCTGCAAGCTGGTCGCTGCCTGCTCGCTCGAGCAGAAGGAGCTGGACTGGGCGAAGGACTACCTCAAGGTAGAGTACACCACCACCGATTACAAGAAGATGGTCGATGAGGCAGACATCGAGGCTGTCGTTATCGTTTCCTCGTCGCCCGAGCACTGCTGGATGATCGAGTACGCGCTCGACGCCGGCAAGCATGTGTTCACCGACAAGCCGCTGGGCTGCTCTCTCGAGGAGTGCAAGCGCGCCGAGGCCGCTGTTGAGCGTCACCCGGACAAGCTGTTCTTCCTCGGCTTCATGCGCCGCTACGACCCGTCCTACGCAGATGCGAAGGCACAGATCGATGCAGGCCACATCGGCAAGCCGTATCTCGTCAAGGCGACCGGTCTGGACCCGGAGGCTCTGGTCGAGAGCTGCATCAAGTTCTCTAAGACCTCGGGCGGCATCTTCATCGACGCTGCGTCCCACGACATCGACCTGATGCGCTGGTTCCTCGGCGGCGAGGTCACTGAGGTTTATGCCGCAGGCACCACCTTCAAGCATCCGGAGTTCGCCGAAAACGGCGACACCGAGACCGGCATGGCGATGCTGAAGTTCGACAACGGCACGGTAGCATTCCTGCACGTCGGCCGTACTGCGCCGCACGGCTACCACACCGAGACCGAGATCGTCGGCACCGAAGCGCACATCCGTGTTGCCGGTGTGCCCTGGAAGGACCGCGTCATGGTATACGACCAGTACGGCGCACGCCAGGAGATCGTCGAGAACTTCCCGCAGCGCTTTGCGGAGGCATATCTGCTCGAGATGGTCGACTTCATCGACTGCATCCAGAAGGGCCGCAAGCCGGAGCTGACCGTTTACGACGGCACCAAGGCTACGCTCGTTACCTATGCGATCACCGATTCGTTCCATACGGGCAAGCCGGTACAGGTGAAATACTAACGCATTTCATTATAAGGGGGACGCTGTCCCCCTTATATACGTTTCCGGTTCCCAGGGAAACCGGAAACGATAACCCCCTCTCGTCCGCACGGCGAACGAGGCCGCGCCGCCGCGGCGCGGGCAGCGGAGTAAAAGTCCGGCAGAGCTGGACTTTTACGGGGATTTTTTATGCGGCGCTCTGCGGAGCGCCTGTCCTGCCTGTTTTGCCGAAGGCAAAAT
>ENA-OQRA01000418-OQRA01000418.1-human-gut-metagenome-genome-assembly--contig:-NODE-418-length-26220-cov-8.127155_pt1 | contig 26220 bp, 23 predicted proteins | sample MGYA00243238_ERZ505106 | MGnify/ENA primary metagenome ERZ505106 (study PRJEB26097, sample SAMN02711298) | human gut metagenome | biome: Gut microbiome | host: Homo sapiens | place: Denmark: Copenhagen...
AGCCGGGGCGAAAAAGATGCTGTGCGAATGACATGGTTTAGATGAGAATTAGTATTAGCCCTTGACTGCGCCCATCGTAACACCCGCCACGAAGTAGCGCTGCACAAACGGGTACACAATCAGGATGGGGAGCGTCGCGAAAATGATGGTTGCGGACTGAATGGATTCGGACACGTTGGTGCTCAGGTCATTCGAGCTGCCCTCCGCGACGGCGACTTCCACCGACTGGCTGCCCTTGATGAGGTTGTACAGCTTGAGCTGCAAGGGCTGCAGTTCACGCGAGGTGATGTAGTACAGCGCATCGTTGAAGCTGTTCCATTTGCCGACTGCGTAAAACAGGGAAAGCGTCGCCAGCGAGGAGAAGCTCAGCGGCAGGAAAATGCGGGTGAGGACTTGGAAATCCGTCGCACCGTCAATCGACGCCGCCTCCACCAGCTCATACGGCAGGGAAGAAAAGAAATTCTTCAGGATGATGACGTTGAACGTGGAAATCAGCCCCGGAATAATCAGCGACCACATGCTGTCAAGCATTCCGAATTCCTTCACGTTCAGGTAAATCGGAATCGTGCCGCCGGAGAAGTACATGGTAAAGACGATGAAGAACATGATGACGCGCTGCCCCTTGAGGCGACGCATGGACAGCGGAAACGCCACCAGAATCGTCATTACCATCGCCAGCACGGTGTAGATTACCGTCAGTTCGATGGTATAGAGCAGGCTGTGCCACATCGAATTGTCGCTGACGATGAGCTTGTAGGCATCGACGTTGAATTCCACCGGCCAGAACGACACTGCACCGCGCAGAATCGCAGACTTGGAGGACATCGACATGGCAATGACGTTGATGAACGGCAGCGTGCAGATCAGCACGAAGAGCATCATCACGATGATGAGGATAATCTGCCCTACACCGAGTTTCTTCTTCTTCTCAGGGCAAATATGCGCCTGTGTGGAAATCGCAGTCATGACAAATCCTCCCCTCTTACCAAATACTCTGTTCGTCGAACAGGCGGGAAACGGTGTTTGCGCCCGTAATCAGCACCAAGCCCACGATGGACTGGAACAGACCAATGGCGGTTGCGCGGGCGAACTGGCTGTTGGTAATGCCGGCGCGGTAAACGAAGGTGGAAATGACGTCGCAGTAGTCCTTGACCTTGGTATTGCCGATGATAAACGGGCGGTCAAAGCCGATGGACATCATACGCCCGATGTTCATAATCAGCAGAACGACGATGGTCGAACGGATGCCGGGCAAGGTGACATGCCAAATCTGCTGGAGCTTGTTCGCGCCGTCAATGCGCGCCGCTTCAAAGAGGTTCATGTCCAGGCCGGTAATCGCCGCAAGGTAGAGAATCGTGCCCCAGCCCATCGACTGCCACACGCCGACCAGCACATAGGTGAACGTCCACGTCGGACCATCCGTCAAGAAAGGAATGTTCTCGGAAATCCAGCCCCAGCGCAGAAGCGTGGAGTTGATGACGCCCGACGTCGGCGCAAAGATCTGCAGCACCATGCCGCCGATGATGACCCACGAGAGAAAATGCGGCAGGTACAGCATCGTCTGCGAAAACTTCTTGAGCATGGGCGTTCGCATTTCGTTGAGCAGGATGGCGAGGATAATCGGGACGGGGAAGCCGAAGAGCAAGTCCAGCCCGTTGAGAATCAGTGTGTTCTTCAGCGCGATGCCAAAGTCGCTCATGCCGAAAACGAACTTGAAGTTGTCCAGCCAAATCCACTTGCTCTTGGCGGGATTGAACATGTTGTACTTCTGGAAAGCAATTTGAAGCCCCGCCATCGGCTTGTAGCAGAACAGAATGTACCAGACAATTGGAATCAGCAGCATCAGGTACAGCCGCCAGTCGCGCTGAAGCCAGTGTTTCTTGCGCTTGCGGCACGGGCGCACCGATGCAGCGGCTTTCGCGGGATTTGTCATAAGCAAAAACCTCCATTTCTAACGAATTATGGTTTCCGTAAAGGTGTACAAAAACAACTCTCTTTTGCGGGATGCAAAATAGAATCCATGCAAAGAACCTGCTGTTTTTTCCAGCAGCATCAGCCAACATCTGACTGGCACTGCCAACGGGAAACCACGGGAGACGCTGCACGAGGCAGCCTGTTACGGGAACGTCACGCTCCGTTTCCGTATCGTTAATTTGATTATAGCCGACGTAAGTTGCACAATCAATGTAAATCCTGCTTGAAAATATGTGAATCCTGCTGTATAATCAAAGCATCTGAACCCAGAAAGGAGCTGGAACGATGAAATTTGCGGAGACCATCAACGGCTACAACGCGATGGGACGCGAAGACGCGGAGTACGAAGCGTGCTATGCCATAGCGGAACACCACACCGTCGGCGGGCTGCATTGCCACGATTTCTACGAATTTTACATCCACTATCAGGGTGGCAAGGTCTACTATGTGGACGGCAGCGTGTTTCCGCTGCAAAACAATCAGCTGATTATCATGCCGCCGTTTCGGATGCACGGGCTGGTGGGCGGCAGTTCGCTGCAGAACTACGAGCGCGGCTTCCTGTATCTGCGCCCGGAAACGCTGCGAAAGCTTGGCTTCGGGCAGATTGACCTCCAGCGTTACTTCGACAGCCGCCTGCAGTCCGGAAAATTCTACTATGAACTGCCGCAGGCGGATGCGCTGGCGTGCAAACAGCTGCTGATAGACATCTCCGCGCAGCAGGACATGCCGGACGAGATGGTGCAGTTCCGCAATTACGGGCGCATCATCGACTTCATGGTCATGGTCTGCCAAGCCGTGCAGGGAACAACCGCTCCTATTCAGCCAAGCGTTGTCAACGATGTGATTTTCGATGTGCTGCAATACATCAACGACCACTTCACCGAACCGCTAAAATTGGAAGACATTGCGCGCCGCTTCGCCATCAGCGTATCGTACCTTTCGCACGAGTTTACAAGCTACGCCGGGCGCAGCGTCTACGAATACATTCTCTACCGCCGCGTGCAGCTGGCGAAGGAGAATCTGCTGACGGACATGAGCCTGAGTGAAGTAGCCGACCGCAGCGGATTCGGCGATTATTCCGGCTTTCTGCGCAGCTTCCGGCGGATGACGGGCATGGCTCCGAACGCCTACCGCAAGCAGCGCAGCGGCGGACACTAATTGCTGTTTTGTCTGATTAGGACGACAATCTGCCAAATCCGCCGAATTGAAAACAGGATTCGCATAGAAATCTTGATGTCAATGTGCTATCATGCAGATAACGCATCACGCAGCGTTGAGTATTGAAGAAGGAGCGAATGCCATGATTCGGATTGCCATCGTGGGTACGGGCAACATTTCCCACGCCCATGTGGAAGCCTACCTGCGCTTCCCGGAGCGCTGCAAGATTGTGGCGCTGGTGGATATTGTGCCGGAAAAGGCGCAGAAAATGAAGGAGGATTATCACCTGACCGAAGCGGAGGTCTACGACGACCACCAGAAAATCCTTTCACGCAAGGATATTGACTTGGTGGATGTCTGCACGCCGCCATACGTCCACGCCAGCATTTCCATCAACAGCCTGCGTTCGGGCAAGAACGTCGTCTGCGAAAAGCCGATGGCGGCATCGCTGGAAGAGTGCGACGAAATGCTCCGCGCCCGCGATGAAAGCGGCAAGAAACTCGCGATTATCGCCCAGAACCGCTTCCGCCAGCCCATCAGCAACCTGAAGAAACTGCTGGACAGCGGACTTGCGGGCAAAGTGCTGTGCGCATCCGTCACATCGGCATGGTGGCGCGGTCACTGCTACTACGACCTATGGTGGCGCGGCACATGGGAGAAGGAGGGCGGCGGCTGCACGCTGAACCACGCCGTCCACCATATTGACATGCTGTGCTGGATGATGGGTCTTCCGCAGGCCGTGACGAGCGTGATGGCGAACGTCGCGCACGACAACGCCGAGGTGGAGGATTTGTCGCTGTCCGTGCTGCAATATCCGGGCGCGCTGGCGCAGCTGACAGCCTCCGTCGTGCATCACGGCGAAGAGCAGGAGCTGGTCTTCCAGTGCGAAAAGGCGAAAGTCGCCGCGCCGTTCAGCGTGTACGCGTCCATCTCCAAACCGAACGGCTTCCCGATTGAAAATACCGAATTGGAGCAGAAAATCCGCGATTTTGTGGATGCGCAGCCGCAGCTTCCCTACGAAGGGCACGCGGGCGAATTGGAAAACGTCCTCTCCGCGCTGGAGAACGACACCCTGCCCGCAATTGGCGGCGAGGATGGCCGCCGGACGATTGAGCTGATTACAGCCGTCTACAAGTCAGGCGCAACAAAGCAGACAGTCACGCTGCCGCTGCAAAAGGACGACCCGTTCTACACGGTGGAAGGCATGATGCGCGCTGTGCCGCATTTCTACGAGAAAACCACGTCTGCCGCGTCGCTTGACGGCACGATTACGCTCGGCAGCGATTATCAGCAGAAATAATGGGAGGTCATCACGATGAAAGTATCTGACGGCATGAACTATGCGCCCAAAGGCAAGGCGCAGCCCGTCGTGAAGCCGGGGGAATTTATCTTTTCCGCCGCGCACCTTGACCACGGGCATATCTACGGCATGACGAACGGTCTGTTGGAGGCGGGCGGCACGCTGAAGTACGTCTACGACCCCGATCCGAAGAAGGTGGAAGCGTTCGTAAAAGCGTACCCGCAGGTGAAAGTCGCCCGGAGCGAGGAAGAACTGCTTAACGACAAAGAAACGAATATGGTCTGCGGCGCGGCGATTACAAACGAGCGCTGTGCGCTGGGGCTGCGCGCCATGCAGGCGGGCAAGGACTACTTCACCGACAAAGCGCCCTTCACCACCTTGGAGCAGCTGGACAGCGCCAAGAAGATGGTGGCGCAGACGGGCAAGAAGTACATGGTCTATTACGGCGAGCGGCTGCATGTGGAAGGCGCGGTGCTGGCGGGCAACCTGATTGAGCAGGGCGCTATCGGCAAGGTCATCCATGTGGAGGGCTTCGGACCGCATCGGCTGGGCGCGGCGGGGCGGCCGCAGTGGTTCTTTGAAAAGGAGAAGTACGGCGGCATCCTCTGCGATATCGGCAGCCACCAAATCGAGCAGTACCTGTTCTATGCGGGCGAGGAGGACGGCACCGTCTCCCGCAGCCGCATTGCCAACTACGCGCATCCGCAGTACCCGGAGCTGGACGACTTCGGCGACTGCGCCATCAACGGTGCAAACGGCACGACGTTCTACTTCCGCGTGGACTGGTTCACGCCGGACGGCCTGCGGACGTGGGGCGACGGGCGCACCATCATCATCGGCACGAAGGGGTACATTGAAATCCGCAAGTATGTGGATGTCGGTACGGAGCGCGACGGCGGCAACCATGTGTTCCTCGTCAACGACCAAGGCGAGCAGTACATCAACGCGACCGGTTTGACGGGCTACCCGTTCTTCGGTGATTTGATTCTGGACAGCCTGAACCGCACGGAAAACGCGATGACGCAGGCGCACGCCTTCAAGGCGGCGGAACTGTGCCTGATTGCGCAGAAGCAGGCGGAAATGGTGTATCAAGCGAAATAATACTATTTCCGGATGAAAATGCGCCAAGCAGATAGCGCAGGTGAATCCGGAAATAGTATAAAGCAAGAAAGCAAGCCCGTCGGCTGCCTGTGATTTGTACAGGCGGTCGGCGGGCTTGCTTGGTTGTATGCAATGGAGGTTGTGGACTTTCGCGCCACGGATGATGAGGTTCGTAATCATGGTGATGCGCTCCGTTTTGTAGGATGATTTAAGCTTGGAAGATTAGGGATTCGAGGTCGACCCACATGGCAGGGCGAACAAGCCCAGAAGCGAATGTGACATCACCATAGAAGAGTGAGCCATCAGTGGAAACATATGCCGCATTCGTCTGGCTATTGCCGGGTGAGCGTAGCCACCACCATCCTGCTGACACTCCATCAGTTGTTTTGTCTCTGGGGTTAGCGTATGCTCCATGTCCAGTCGCATACATTGTCGGTGCTGTACGGGATTTTAAGTTGTTTTTGATGGCACCAATATAATCGCTGTTGTTAATGACACCAAAATAATTATTCGCTTCAATGCAGCTCAGCAAAAACACCTTATCTCTCGTACTATTGCCTCCATTTGTGTTCCATTTGCTATAGCAATTATTTTCTCCGTTGTTAACAGTGGTTGTCAAGATGGAAATTTGCTCTGCCGACGTGAATGCCTTGGAATAGAATGTATTATTCAGCCATGTGCGCAATGTAGATTTTTCCCATGTAACATCATTCCAGATATTGTTGTAAGGTTGAGCATCCAATCCATTCCGACTTATTATAAGCAACCTCTGTTTTTCTCGTTTAAGAATTAACCATTCTATAGATGTACAATTGCTTTCATCTCTTGTTTGGGGATAACGCCCCAACGCAAGGTATTGACCCGGCTGAAGTTTGGCTTCTTTTTTTGCTGCTTCTAAAATCGCTTCATCAGTCCATTGTTCTCCTGCTTGCTGTTCATCTTGTGCAGTTTTTAGCGCTGCCCGCACTTCTTCTAATATACTCTTTGCAATTTGCAGTTCTTCTTCCGCTTTTGCTACCGCCGGTTCGGCTAAATGCTGCAACCGTTCTATTGCAGATTGTTCCTTCTCTAAAACCGCAATTTCATTCTGCAATTTTTGCTTCTTTTTCCCACTGAAAATTCCATGGGTTTGCCCTATTTGCTTATTGAGTTCATAAATTTGTGTTTGAATTTTATTTTTCCGCTTTTCCCGCTCTTCGCTCTCTTCTTTTAGTTTATTAAATTCATTTCGCGCTATGCTGCTTTGCTGTTCCGCATCTTTCACCTTTTGTTGCGCTATCAATGCCGGTATTTCCTTTACGGATGCCAATCTGATAATAAGTTTTTCCCGATACGTATCAATACATTGACGCAGCAATTCTGAAGCACTCTTATAATTTTCCAAATCCGTCAGTATTGACAATGCCGACGGATAATCTTTTTCCTGCATTTTAGAAAGCGCAAGTTCATACTTCTCTTGTTTCTGTTTGATTTGCTCTATTACGTTCTTAAATCGAACGCATTCCACACCATGAGCTATTTTATCGTTAATTTGTTTTGAATAGCCAAGATATAATTGCTTTTCTTGTTCATTTGAAAAGCGTAGTGCTTTTTTCCATGCAGGCTTATCATCAATAGAAGCACCAAGATTAGCAATGTCTTTTTCCTGCGTCAGCTTATGCTCCACCAAAATCTGCGCCACATACGCCGGGGCATACTCCGCATCCACATCCAGCACTTTGTCAATATATTCGCTCGCCTTCGCAAAGTCCCTATCTTCCAGATACAGATACACACGCTTCATCAGGTTGTCCGCTTTGCCGCTCTCCTGCACTTCCTGCACAACGGTTTTCTGCACTACCGTGTTGGGCGCACTGCTTGCCGTACCGCCCTTCCCGCACAGCTTCTCCACGCCGCGCACAAGATCCTGCATCCAGCCCAGCTTCGCCATGTCCTGCGCCTGCAAGCCTCGAAATTCCTTGGGCATGTCATACGCATCCAGCCCCTTGAAGCACGGAATCAGCGTCTTCCGCTTGTCCACCTTCATCATGCCGAGGAAGCGGCTCCACTCGTTCTTCACCCAAACCGCATCGTAGTATTCGTACGTCGTCCCGAACGCCAGCATCACCTTCGCGGAGGACAGCGCCGCGTAAATGTACGGCTCGTACTGCGTGCCTAACTTGTCCTCCAGCGTAATCCGGCTGAAAAACACCTTCAAGCCCTTGGCGGTCAGCGCCTCGTAAACATCCTGCGCCAGCACGCTGTCCTCGGTGCGGCTGCCGTCCTCGGCGGTCTCCTTGTAGCAGATGAACACATCGTAGGGCGTTTCGTTCTGCGCAATCGACAGAATATCCTTCTGGATGCGGTCGATGGTTTTCGCTTCCTCGCGGTAGACCTTCCGCGCAACGACATCGGCATAATCGCACGCCTGCTCGAAGTTGCTGTCCTCCATGATGGAGGTCGGCAGGGTGCGGTGGCAGGTGGGAATCTTGCTGCCGGTGGCGGGGTCGTCCACATACTCGATGCCGTACGCGCACAGGCACAGCCCCCAGTACGCCTCCGCCTCTTCGGGGAACTCCGCCACAATCTGCTCATAGACAGCGGATGCCTTGTCGAACTCGCTGTTCATGCGCAGGCGATTCGCGCGGTTGAACAGGTTGGTTTTCTTCTCACTGTCCGCGCTGGGGATGGTCTGCTTGCTGCCGCAGTATTCGCATTCGCAGACGGTGCTGCCCGGCTCAAAGGCAAGGTCCCCGCCGCACATTTTGCACTTGATAATCATGATTTATTTTCCCGCTTTCTCCTGTTTTGCAATCACTTTGCGCTGCGCCAGCGCCGCCATCAAACGCCTGATGGCTTCGGGATTCTTCCCCGCCGCCAGCGCATCCACCTGCGCCGCAATCTCCCCGTCGATGCTCGTGGGCATCGGGTCGGCGAAGCGAATTTCCTCCGCAAGGCGCTTCATGTCCGCATCCCCCGATGCGGACAGCGCGTTCGCCTTCTGCCGGATGACCTTCCACGCGGCGGTGCTGTCCGCCATGTGCGCTTCGCTCTGCGATACCACCACGCGCGCGGCATCCTTCACCGTCAGGCAGATGCCCGTCACGGCGAAAATCAGCACCTCCGCCAGCACCGTCACCCACGCGGGACAGAGCGCCGCCAGCCCCATCAGCGCAAAGCCGAGAACGACCTGTACCGCCAGCGCCACCGCGCCCAGCTTGAAAATCGGCCAGCCCAGGATCTTGCTTTCCAAGCCATCCTTGCGGAACGCGGCATAGAACGTCCACGCCGCCAGCAAGAACATCAGCACGGTGCAGATAGCCGCAATCCACCACGATGCCGTCCGGCTGAACGGAATCAGCACCATCAGCACAAGTGCCACCACCAGAAGAATCCCCCAGATTGTCCATGCGTGCTTGCTCAGTTTCATTGCTTAGTCCTCCCGCTTCTTGCCGCAGTTCGGGCAGAATTTGCTGCTGATGTTCGCCTGTCCGCAGGCGCAGTTCCACGTTTCGGGCTTTTTCGCACCGCAATTCGGGCAGAATTTGCTCGTGATGCCCGTCTGCCCGCACGCGCAGTCCCACACTTCGGGCTTCTTCGCGCCGCATTCCGGGCAGAATTTGCTCGTGATGCCCGCCTTGCCGCAGGTGCACGTCCAGCCCTCGACTGCGGGAGCTTCTGTGGTCAAGGCGCTCTGCATCACCGGCTGAATCGCGTCCTTCGTCATGCCAATGACGCTGCCGACCGCGCCCAGCCCAACACCTAACTGCATCGCGTCGCTCGCCATGCCGCTGATGCCGCCCGCCGCGCCGCCGTTGCGCATGGCTTCCAGACCCACCTGACGGCTCGTCTCCTGCTGGTAGGTGTAGCCCTTCATGCGCATCTCCTGCGCCTCGGCTTCCGCCTGCATCCGGTAGATGTCCGCCTGCGCCTGACCCGCGATTCGCGCCGCGTCGGCATCGCCCTGCGCGGCAATCATCTTCAGATGGACATCCGCCTTGAGAATTTCCGCCTCTCGCGTTTTCAGGTACAAATCCGCGTGCTGCTGCTTCATTCGTTGGAAATTATTGTCACCATCCGGCGTGACGATGTTGCTGACGTAAAATTCCGGCACTTCCAGCCCGTACGATGCCAGTTCCGCGTTGATGGCGTCGCGCAGACCGCGGCTGATAGTGTCGAGATGCTCGTCCAGCTCCAGGACGGAAATGTGGTTGCTCTTGATGATTTTCGCCAGATTCGCCTTCACCTGCGTCATGATGAGCGTGCGGAAGTACCCCAGCCCGTTCTGGTTAAAGACTTCCTCCTGCTTCAGCCCCGCTGCCGTGCCGACGACGCGGATGAGCAGCCGCCGCGCGTCGCTGACCCGCAGGTTAAACGCGCCCGACGCCCCCAGTTCCACATGGATGCCCGTCACCGGGTCAAACATGCCGACTTTGCTCGGCGTGCCCCACTTGATGCCCAGCTGCGTCGTCAGGTTGACGAAGTAGACCTCCGCGCGGAAGGGCGTGCCCTGCGTCGGCAGCTGGTAGATGCTGTTCATCTTGGGGAGCGTGGCGGTTTCCAGCGTGTAGCGCCCCGCGCCGAAGGAATCCAGCGCTTCGCCGTTGCGGAAGAACACGGCTTCCTGACTTTCGTGCACAATCAGCTGCGTTCCCGTGGTAAAATCCGTCAGCGGGTGCTTCCACACAATCGTCTGATTGTCGCCCTCATAGCGGATGACCGCCGGAATGCCCTCCGCACGCACCTGTGCCTTCTTCACCTCCGCCTGTACGTCGTTCACCGCACCGCAGACGGGGCAGTCCACCTCGTCCACCGTGCTGTCCGCGTTCAGCTGGCAGCCGCACCGATGGCAGCGGAACGACACGGCTTCCCCCACCATCAGCGCCGATTGGCACACCGGGCAGCGGGCATCCGAGCCATCCGCCTGATCAAAAACAACCTGATTGCCGCAGGACGGGCACTTGCGGCTGGCTAACCTTTCGGTTTTGACATCAATGATATTGCCGCACGCGCAGCGGACGCGGCGGCTTGCGAACAGCCCCGTGCTGGCCTGCACATACTGGTGGCAGACGGGGCAGGCGATAACGAATTTACTCATAACGGCAGTTCCTCCTCTATCTCATTCCTCATGCTGGAAATTGCGCATGTGAAAGGAAATCATTCCACTTTAATTATACTGCATGTGTACCCGCTTTGCAAGTGGTTACAGGGGGCTTTGCGACTTTTTATGCCCGGATGCGACAAAAATAAGGCGGCGGATGATTGCAGCGAAAAAAGCTCCGGCGCGATGTTCCCCATGCTGGGGGGCGCGCCGGAGCTTTTGCCATTGGATGATGCTTCCACTTATGTGGATAGAGCGATTACTGTATTGGCAGACGTGCCGCCTCACGAATGCGGTTGTTCTTTTTCAGGATAGTTACTTGCGCATCCAATTGACGGGCAAGTTGAACGCCTTGCTCTACCTGTTCCGATAGTTTCTGTTGAACACTTTCCATGCGCTTATTCATCAGGCTGTGAATCACTTCATTGCGATACATTCTCCAAGTGTCGATGGCATCAAGCGTTTCCAGCAGCGCAGCGGCATCAAGGCTTTCACATTGACCACGGAGCGCTTGCAAGTAGCGGCTTTCATCCGGCAAACTTTCCAGCTCACTGCTCCATAGCACAATAGTGCGAACAATAAAAATTTTATCGGAAATTTTATTCACAGAAAGTCGTTCAAAGTTAGAAGTATTTCCTGTTTCTTTTCCATCCTCCAGCTTCCACGTTTTTACCCGCTGTGCTATCCTGTTGAAATCCTTTCGGACAGCATTTTTTCCGGGCAGCAAATGGCTTGCCTTTCGATTTTGCAGCAATCCCGCATGGTAAACAAACGAGCGCAAGCGATCTTCCAGCAGCGCATACTCAATCAACATTGCTTCAAAATAGAACCCTTGCTGTAGTGCACCCTTTAAGCGCGCCATTTCAGCCCTATATGTCTCGTATTTTTCCTGCATGGTTTCAACCGGAGAAATCACTCTTTGCTTGGGCATTGTTTGACTCTATCCTTTCGTTAGAATGACGTAGCATCTAATGCCTCAATATTCACCCACAAAGCGGGGCAGACAGAACCAGAGACATAGTTGACAGTGATGTTGCGGAGAGAACCGTCGGTGTCCACGACCGCGGCGAAGTCCTGATAGTTGCCAGGCGACCGCAGCCACCACCACCCCGCATCAGTGCCATCAGCAGTCTTATTGGAAGAACTTGTCCATGTTCCATGTGCAATCGCGTACGCCGTCGGTGCTACACGTGACTTCGTGTTGCTGATGTTGTCATACGTTACACCGAAGTACTTGTTCGCTTCCGCATAACTTAACAGGAACACTTTGTCCTCCGTGTTATTGCCGCCGCTCGTACTCCACTTGCTGTACCCCTGATTCTTGCCATTGTCCACACTCGTCGTCAGAATCGCCGCCTGCTCGTCGCTGCTGAACGCCTTGTTGTAGAATGTGACGTTCAGCCACGTCCGCAGGGTGCAAGTCTCCCAAGTAACGCTGGTATGGTCTGTGTTATATGGCTGTGCATCCAGCCAGTAACGGCTAATCAGCAGAGCCTTGTTGCCATCCCGCGCCAGCACAAGCCACTCAATCGGTGTCATATCTTCTCCGGCAGTGGTTTGTGGGTATTCACCGAAAGTAACGTAGTTGCCTACTGTAAATTGGGCTTCACGTGCTTCTAATACTTTTTTCGCCGCCACGATATTATCATCTTCTATCAGCAGTTTATCAACATCTTTGTAACCTGTAAGCGTCACATAAATGGCATATGCTTCATCGTATTTTCCAAAGGCATTTAGATTCGTCGCTTTCTGATATTTCGTCTCCGTAACCTGCGCCGCCGCGTCATAGTAATTTCCCAACTCGGTAAATAGCGCAATTGCCTCGTCATACTGCCCATTCTCGCGCAATACCACTGCCTGCTGATACTTGTTATTGGGGATAATCACATTCGGAATGCACCAAGCAATAGCGCACGCAATCACCACCAGCACAACCGCCGCAATCGTCAGCGTTTTCTTCCTGCGCTCTTTTGCTTTTCTTTCCTTCTCCTCCGCGTTCCTGCATTCCTCATACCGCTGCTCGGCTTGCTTCCGCAGCTCCTCCACGTCGCGGTAGCCGTTCAGCCCTTCGCGTGCCAGCTTCTGAATGGCTTCTCTCCACTTGTAGCTGCTTCGCTCGGCTTCCTGCATCGCCTTTACCGCGTCGTTGTAGGCGTTTTCGCGAACATTCTCCGCGTCCTGCAAGCACTGCTCCGCCTGCTGCTTCGCATCCTTGTAGCCCGGAATCTGCCCAAACTGTTTGGCGAGCGCTTCCAAATACGCCGCATCCATCAAGTCGGGCATTCCGATTGCCTCTCTCCTCGCGCTTGCTTTTTCGTAAATCGCTTTCAGCCGCGCCTGTTCCGCCAGCGCAAGGCACTGCTGGGCGCGCGCTTCTTCTCCCTTGATTTGCCCAAACATCGCCGCCGCGACTTTCAGCATGCCTTCGGTCACGTCGCGCGGGTCACCGTCCGCCGCCATCTGCGCCAGCGTGTTCCGGATGCTCTGGTAGCCCGCCAAGTGCCACGACGCGCCCTCCTCCGCGCTGTAATCGGTGGATTCGCTGCCTTCCGTCAGGCAATTCGCCCGGTAGGACTTCAGCGCCTCGTCCATCTTCGCACGGCTGCCGCGCCCGACTGCCACCGCACAAGCGCAGTCAATCGCCAATTCGTGGCAGTGCTCCTCCACCCGCGCCCGGACGCTCGCCATATAGCCCTCGTATTTCTGCTTCTGCCCCGCCGACGCAAAGCGAACCGCCTTCTGCCAGTCGCCGCGCATGTCCACGCAGTAATTCAGCGCGCCAAGGTCGCTTTCCTTGCGACAGCCCGTTTCAGCGCACACCTTGCCCATGTAGGCTTCGGCGCACTCCGGGTCAATGTCCAGCACGCGGTCGTAGTATTCGCGCGCACTCGCGGTGTCGCCGTCCTCCAGGAACAGCGCGGCACGCTTGAGCAGGCTCGTCACGCCCGGCGCATTGGTTTCCACCGTCGCAGTCTCCACGCGCACCACCTGCGGCGCGCTCGTCGGCTGCTGCATCACCTTCTGCACCCCGCGCAGCAAGTCCTGCATGAAGCCGATTTTGCTCATGTCCTGGCTTTGCAGCATCGACAGTTCTTCCGGCAGGTCGTACGGATCCATATCCCGATAGCACGGAATCAGCAGCCGCTTGTGGTCGTGCTTCATCAGCGACAGATAGCGGCTCCACTCGTTTTTCACCCACACGGCGTTAAAGTACTCCGGACGGCTGCCGATAACGACCATCACCTTCGCGCTGTTTAGCGCCGCGAAGATGTACGGCTCGTACTGCTGCCCAAGCTTGTCCTCCAGCGTGATGCGGCTGAAGAACACCTTCAAGCCCTGCTCGGTCAGCCCATAATAGACATCCTGCGCCCATTGGCTGTCGCGCGTCCGCTGACCATTTTCGTCCGTCTCCTTGTAGCAAATGAACACGTCATACGGCTTCTCGTTGGCAGAAATTGCCAGAATTCCCTTCTGGATTTCTGCAATCCGCGCCGCTTCCTCCTGATAGATGCGGCGGCTCTCCTCATCCGGCGCGTTCTCCACCGCCGCGAGATAATCCTCGTCCGTCAGAATCGACGCCACCTGCACGCGATGGCACGTTGGGATTCGCTGATGCGTTGCCGGATCTTCAACGTACTCAATGCCGAATCGGCTGATGACCGCGCCCCAGTGCGCCTCGGCATCCGTGTCGTCCTGCTCCAGAATTTTCTCGTACGCTGCAACCGCCTTGTCGAACTCGCACTGCCGCCGGAAGTGATTCGCGCGGTTGTAGCGGTTCAGCTTGTTCTCGTCCTCCGCCTGCGGAATCGTCGACGTGCTGCCGCAGTACTCGCACGTCCCGTACGTCGCGCCCGGAATGAAGTCAATGTCCCCGCCGCACATCTTGCACTTAATAATCATGGTGCGCCCCCCTCCTGATAGCATCGCCTAAAATGGCATAATTCGTTACGTCGTGTGTATTTTACCACACTTACAGACATTCGGCAAGGTGAAATGTCGAATTTTGCGGAGAATGCTTTCCTCGCTTGAAATGCAAAAGCCCGCCTTATAATATAAAGAACCCAACCGTGCCATCTTCTGTCCTCCCAATCAGCGCAGCCCTGTCAAGCAGAAGATTGCGCATAGCACAAGAAGTCTCAGGCAATAATGTGCATTGATGGCATGCGGCATAGTTAAGCCCATATAACCCCTGTCCATTGATACCCGTTGATGTCATGCAAAGCGGGTCGCCAGAGCACCATTCCGCCTCATCAAGCAAGTCATCAATTATCTTCTCCAAATGCTCCGATTTAGCCTGCGCAACAAGACCGCCAAGGCTGCCCTCCACATCAGAAGAAGCTGTGTAAATTAAAATCCCTGCCATATTCTCGCCGCTGGGATATGTTGAATAAATTCTTTCTTTCAGTGATGCCGATTGATAACCGCACATTTTTGCAAGCGAACGAATCAATAAGTGCGAAAAAGTATGAAGCAGCACATACCTTGGCGAAGCATTTTCACAGTGGATTTTGTTTTCTTGAATCCGCTCCATCATTAACTGGTAGATATGCTGGTTTTGCTTTTCCCAATCTGAAACTCTCTCTTCATTTAACCGAATAAAAATTCCCTCGCCATGCATATCAATTGCCGGAAGCCATTGTTGCTGCTTTCGTGAAAAAATTGGTGCTAAGCAAGGGCTATTCATGTCTCCATCCCAGCCTTGCAAACGTGTAAATCCAACCATTGTCACAATTTCTGTCAGGCAATCAACTGCCGTGACACTATCCAGCAGCATATGATACTTTTTCGGAGGAGAAATTCGTCTGGAACTGAAATCCGCATTTTCATCTTCCGTTTCTTCACAAAGTGCGCGGTATTCTTCCTCATATAGTTCTCTGAGCGACGCAGGATGCGGCTTGTTCTGTTCTGTGCACAGCACGCGGTAAGCATCCAGAATCTGTTTGTTTGAGATTTTCGGAAGATACGGGTGGATTTTTCGTTCTATATAGGATTGCAGCGCTTCATCACTCTTTCCTTCCATCGCATCGAGATGTCGAAATAGAATTTTGTTGACCTGTGTACTCCACGGTGGAATGTTCAGCGCGCTAATATTTACGGGCATATAGACACCAGCGGATGTTCTCATCCGAGCAACAGCATTCTCTGTGCATGGCGAATCAGCGTCGTGTTCCAACCACGGTTGGCGGCCAGCGCATTTATACACGGCTGCTAATGCCCCTGGAACGAACGCTTCTTGCATACTGCGTGTTTTTCCACACAGTTCACAGGATACCATCAGACTGCCCAAGTTTGTTCGCCCATTAATATTGAACAGCTTTAATCGTTCAGGTTCCCCTCCCTGATTTTTTTCACACGCGGCACCTCGGTGAACCCATCGTGAATACGGAAAGTCGTCGATATGACCATGACGGCATGCAACAATAAAGCGTTAAGGAACCAATCTATGGTTGCATTCTGGACAGCGCAGTTCTCCTTTCTGCAAGCCAGCAAACTGCTTGTCCTTCCACAGATATGTACATGCTGGACAATACAAAATTTCAGGGAAACGATATGCACGAATGTCACGACTATAGGCACCTTGCAAATTTCATGCAAGAAGCAAGGCGAAGCTGATTTAGCAATTGACCTGAATGCACTTCAAGAGGTATAATAGAGTTAGTGCCGCATCATGTGTGGTCGCACTGTGTGTGATATACTGGAGGACATGCACCATGATTAACCTTCGCAAGTTAGAAAGCGAGCTGTGGGAATCCGCCGACCTGCTCCGAGCAGAGAGCAAGCTGACCAGTCAGGAATACTGTATGCCCGTGCTGGGCTTGATTTTCCTGCGCTATGCGTATAGCCGCTTCCGCTATGTGGAAGCCGAGATTATGAAAGACCGCCCGGTTCGCAACGGGCGTGTACTACCGGTGGAATCCATCGACTTCCAGCAGAAAAGCGCTATCTTTCTGCCGGAAGAAGCACGCTATGAATATCTGCTGAACTTGGAAGCGGGTAAAGTCAACATCGGCGAAAAGGTCAACCGCGCCATGACGCTGATAGAAGCAGAAAGCCCTCAGCTGAGCGGCGTGCTGCCCAAGACCTACACGTCTTTCAAGAACGAACTCTTGTGGGAATTGCTGCGCATCTTCAACAACAGCGCCCTGAACGACATTCAGGACGACATCATCGGGCGCATTTATGAGTACTTTCTCAACAAGTTTGCCCCGGCGGTGGCCTCGGATGACGGCGTTTTCTTCACGCCCAAATCGCTGGTGCGCATGATTGTGAACATCGTCGAGCCCAAACGCAGTATTGTGCTGGATATAAAAACACCGAGATTGATACAATTTAATTTTTTCTCCACCGATTTTGCCGCTTGAGGGGTAAGTTTGCGTTTGAGGGGTAAGTTGTGGAAGTCGGGGTGTCCCGGCTGTTTTTATCGGTAGAAATGTTCATACATCGTCGGTATAATAGACGGCGAGAAAATGAGAATGAAGGAGTAAAATATGACACACTCAATGCAGCTGACACCGTCTCCTTTTCAAATGATTAAAGAAGGTACAAAAACAATAGAGCTTCGGCTGTTCGACGAGAAAAGAAGAAAAATCCAGATCGGAGACATAATTGAATTTTCAAATACTGAGACCGGCGAAAAAATCGGCGCAAAAGTAAGTGCGCAATATGTCTTTGATTCTTTTGAGTCGTTGTATAAAGAGCTGTCGCTTCTGGAGTGCGGTTACACTGAAGCTGATATTGAAACTGCCTCGCCCGACGATATGAACGTGTACTATTCAAAAGATAATCAGCAGAAATACGGAGTTGTAGGAATCAGAATAGCTTTGCTATAGGTTCATTTTTTGAGGTAATCGCCATGAAGCAAATCACAAACAAGGAATACGAAGAGTGGCAGAAATACAAAGCGGAGAAAGCGAAGGGCCACATCCTGCTGCCGGATACCGTCCGGTTCATCTGCGAGGCCAACGGCTATGACGCAGAAAAGATCGGTCAGCACTTCCTTGAGATCCTGCCAAAGATCTGTCCACTTGAGGAGAGATAGTCTCTGTGTAGAAAAAATGATTGGAGAAGAATAATGGGACATATAAAATTCTTACTAAAGTTTGGAGAAGAATCGCACCTAAAGGAGTTTGCCAAAGGAAGTTTATATTGCTCAAACGCAGAGACTTTTTGGGGAATTGAAGACAAGCAAAAGATAAAAGGACAAGGGGATATTCTCGAAGCTGGATCGAGGATTTTTTCTCAAAATATGACAATGCAATCTCTCGACACTGGTTCAATTACTTCTTTTAACATGAGCGGAAATATTCTTGTTCATCTTGAGCCAGCAAAGCATATACCCGTTTTTTGCCTTTTTACCGTTTATGAAGATGACTGTGGGATAGATAAGAATGGGCAGTACATTATAAATCTTTCGGAGGAAAAGAAAGAGACGATTAAGAAACATTTTCCAAAAGCAAACTCTGTAGCCATTATTACTGAGCCCTATAAATTTCTCGATGATGTAAGCGAATCTATAGGCTGCGAAATAAAGCATGGAGAAGTACACTATTTCCATATTGATAAAGGGTTAGAAATCGAGGGTAGCAATCAAAGAGCAATAGATATGGAGTATATGAAATATCTGATGCAGGATGTCCCGCCGGTGATCAAGGATGGAAAGACAACATATTCTTTTCAAGCGGACTATGTTTTCAGGGCTCTTTTCTGTAAGGATGTATTCTTTAGTGATGAGCAAGAATATAGAATAGTCCTCCCACACGAAAAAGTATCGAAAGGGACCAGTTACCCAGTTAAACTGAGTGAAAGCATAAAAATATTATCTCTCTCTGAATTCTTCAAATAACAAAAAACGCCTCCGAGCCAATGTGGTTCAGAGGCGTTTCTGCGTCTATGGGATTATGCTTTGATCTCGGTACCGTCCTTGAAGGTCACCCGGATGTCCTTTTTGCTGTGGACGGTGATGTAGTCCACCATCGCCAGCCAGTCTGTTTCCCGGAACTCCGTCAGCGGCTCCCGGCTCCGCAGGTTTTTCAAGTATGCTTCGATCTGGTGCTTTCGGGCCATGCGCTCGGTAATTAGATCGGTGACCTCGGTGTGTCGGGCCTTGGCCTTATCGAACCGGGCCACCAGAGCATCGTATCGTTTCTGGTATTCATCCTGATCGAGGGCGACGTGAGCGTTCTCCTTGATGCAATCCTCGATGAGCTCGGCAGCGATGTTGATTTCAGCTTCCAGATCCGAAAGCTCACTCTCAAGTGCCGTGGTGTTGAGGCTTCTTGAAAGGACCTGATCGTATATGGCTATAAACTGTTCCTTCTGGTCGATCACCTGATTGGCGGCCCGGAGGAACAGTTCTTTTATTTCATCCTCGGTGAGTGTCGGTGTGGCGCATTTCTGGCCGTCGAACTTGTGATTACACTGCCAGATGACCTTCCGGTAGGCGTCGTTGCTGTGCCAGACCTTCGGCCCGTACCAGCTGCCGCAGTCTCCGCACTTGACCTTACTGGAAAAGATGCTGACCGAGCTCTTGCGGTTCCGGCCCTTGGTGCGGGTAGTCATCAGCGTCTGCACCATCTCGAAGGTCTCCGGATCGATAATGGCCTCGTGGTTGTCCTTGACGTAGTACTGCGGGATTTCACCCTCGTTGGTCTTTTTCTTCTTGGTCAGAAAATCTACAGTGAAGGACTTCTGCAGCAGCGCATCACCCTTGTACTTTTCGTTGGTGAGAATGCTTTTGATGTTGCTGGGGTTCCAGTGGTCCTTGCCGCCGGGAGAAGGAATGCCTTCTTCGGTCAGCGTCCGGGAAATCTGGAATGGCGACTGGCCTTGCAGGAACATTCCGTAGATGCGCTTGACCAGCTTGGCCTGTTCCGGGTTTACCACGAGGTTGTGGTCCGGCCCCATGTCGTAGCCCAGAAATCGCTTGAACGGAACCGTGACCTTGCCGTCTGCAAACCGCTTCCGTTGGCCCCATGTGCAGTTCTCGGAAATGGACCGGGACTCTTCCTGCGCCAGCGAGGACATGATCGTCAGCAGAAGTTCACCCTTGCTGTCGAAGGTCCAGATGTTTTCTTTTTCAAAATAGACCTCGACGTTGTGCTCCTTGAGTTTCCGGATGGTAGTCAGGCTATCGACTGTGTTTCTGGCAAAGCGGCTGACCGACTTCGTGATAATCAGGTCGATCTTGCCGTCAAGGGCATCTGCAACCATCTGCCTGAACTGCTCACGCTTTTTGGTATTGGTGCCGGTGATGCCTTCGTCAGGATATACCCCGACGAACTCCCAATCATCCCGGCCATTGATGTAATTCGTGTAGTAGTCAATCTGCGCTTCGTAACTGGTCAGCTGCTCCTCGTTGTCGGTGCTGACACGAGCGTAGGCCGCCACACGTCGCTTCTTAGTGCTGTTGATCGGTGCCGCCGTGAAGCGTGACAGCGTCGCCGGTATCGTGGTTACGGATTTGGCCATTTCTTTTCGCTCCTTATTTTCTTGATTCTTTCACTCATTGCCTCCCTGCGCTCGTCTGTCCAAGCGGCCTTCATGGATTTTTTTGCTTTTTCCCGCCGTTCCTCGGTCCAAGGGGTGCCGTGCCGCTTATCCAAGAAGTCTCTGGATTCGATGTGGCCGTCCCTGAAATGGAACGTGACCATGTGGTCGAGGATTGTTGCACTTTCAATCTGAGCGTCCATCGCAGCCTCGTCGAACTCATCAAGGCCAAGGATCTCAGTCACCAGCCGCTTCATGGTCTCGTCCCTGATAGCCGGATTCCGACATTCGGAACGTGGACCGGTGCAATACCAAGACCGTGTCGGGGTGCCGTCCTTACGCTTTCCGGATTGGCAGCGGTAATTGGCACCGCAGCAGCCGCATTTTATGAATCCGGTGAACTCGTAGAAGGTATTCCGGTTCGGATTGGTATCCTTGCGCTTGTGCCGTTCTCCCCAGAGCTTTCTGCGCTCGTCTGTCCACCAGTCGGTCTTGGCAGTAGATTGCCATTTGGTGGTGACCTCGTGGCCGTCGTAAAAGCGGAAGGTCAAGGTATCGTCTCCGATAACGATGACTTCCTCGATCTGCTGACTGAAAACGTCCTCGTCAAACTTATCAAGGCCCAGCACCTTCGCTGCGGTATTCTGGAGCATCTTCTCCGGGATGTTCTTCGAGGGGCAAGCCGACACACCTTTCTGGCTTTTCGTCTGACAGATCCAGATGTAGTAAACCTCACCGGCGGTATTCCGTTTTCCACTGTGGCGATAGTGTTTTCGGCAGCAGCCACAGGTGATCTTCGTGGAGAAAGCCGATAGTTTCAGCGACTTGTTTCCGAAGGGACCAAGGTCCCGTCTGCGCTTGAACTCGGCCTGTACCGCTTGCCATTCGTCCATCGGGATAATTGCCTCGTGAGTGTCTTCGACAAAATACTGTGGCATCTCGCCGTAATTCTTCCTACGGTGCTTGGTGATCGGGTCTTCACAGTATTCCTTCTGGAAGAGCATGTTCCCGGTGTAGGTGATGTTTGTCAGGATAACCTTCACATTGGAGTCCACCCACGGCTTTCCCTGCCGGGTATAAATGCCTCGGTCCATCAAGGCCCTGCCAATCTCAATCCGGGATGCGCCTTTCATGTACTCGGCATACATCCAACGGATGATCTCTGCTTCCTCCGGTACGATGACCAGTTTGTCGTCCTGCCACTCATACCCGAAAATGCTGAACTTGCCGTTGGGAATGCCTTGCTTGAACCGCTTGATCGTACCCCACTTGACGTTCTCGGAAATGCTGCGGCTTTCTTCCTGTGCAAAGGAAGCGAGGATGGAAAGCATCAGCTCTCCGTCGCCGCTCAAGGAATTGATTTTTTCCTTCTCGAAGCGAACCTCAATGCCGAGCTCCTTCAGGTGCCGGACCGTGTTCAGAAGGTCCACGGTGTTCCTCGCAAATCGCTGGATCGACTTGGTGAGGATTATGTCGATGTTTCCGGCTTCACACTCAGCCAGCATGTGGTTGAACTCATCACGCTTTTTGGTGCCGGTGCCGGAGATCCCGTAATCCGCAAAAACGCCAGCGTATTCCCATTCTGGGTTCTTCTGAATCAGTGCGCTGTAGTAGCTCACCTGTGCAGAAAGCGAGTGCTGCATCCGCTCGGATTCCATCGACACTCTGGCGTAGGCAGCGACTCGCTTTCTTGTTTTCAGAACCGGCAGTTTTCGCTCGATTTTCTCTACTGTTTTCAATGATATCCCTCCTTCCGGTAGTGTCTATATATCACTCTAAAAGGCAGGAATATCAAGCGTTTTCGGATAATAATGTACCCAAATACGGTCGGTATTTTTCGAGTAGAATTGTATCAATTTCAGCGTATTCCTCCTCGGTGATCAAGCCCTTTTCGAGCATGGATTTCGCCATTGAAATCGCTGCATGGTAGAGCATATCGTTGTGGAGCTCCTCCTTGCTCATCAGGCATCACCGCCTTTGAACCGGGCCGCAATATAACAGACGTGGGAGCAGTACTTGCGCTTGGCGTTTCCGTAGGCCGTGAACTCCTTCCCACACTCTGGGCAGATAAAGGTATAAACGGCCTTCTGCTTCACAGCATCCGGGTGAGCGTTCCACCATGCCGTCCGGCATTCCGGGCAGCAGAACTTTTTCTGTTTCCGTCGGGGGAACTGGATCAGCGTTTTGCCGCAGTTCAGGCAAAGCTGCGTGGGAACCTCCGCAAGGCTGTGGCTCTCTGCCTTCTCACCGGCGAGGCCGTAGGATCGACAATATGCTTTGACGCTGTCCTTTGACAGTCCGACGCTGTTGGCGATGGCCGTATATCCAAAGCCCTGATGCCGCAGGGCCGTTATCTTTCCTCTTTGCTCATTTGTCATGAGATTGTCCTCCAGTCCGAGAGGGGCCCCTCTCACTACCCACTGGAGGGAAATGGCCATCTTGAACGAAAAAAGAGCAAAAAAATAACGCCCTCCACGGAATGATCCGCAGAGAGCGTGTGATGAGGTTCGGTTTACTTATTCGGAATCTTGAGCTTCATACCGCTGTAGATGACATTGCTTTTCAGCCCGTTCAGACTGACGATCTCCTTGTAGCGGCTGCCGTTGCCGAGATACTTCTTTGCGATTGCCCAGAGGGTATCTCCGTGCATTACGGTATGGATGCGATAGTCATCGGCGGGTTTCGTGCCTGCCACGGCAAGTGCAGAGGTCTTGACCGGCGACATGATGGCGTACCTGCCGGATTCATCCTTGTTGATGACGGCACGGTCGCCGCTGACCTCAACCACATACCAGCGGAGCTTCTTCACCCAGCCGGGAATGGCTTTGCCGTTATAGTAGGTGCTGCCCGTGATGGTCACGAGGTCACCGGCCTTGATACCTACAGGTGTGGGCTTGACCGTGTCGGCAGGTTTTACATCACCGCCGAGAGCTGCCGTGACCTTGGATGCCAGATCACCCATACGGGCATACATCCAGTTACCGGGACAGGATTTATTCGCAAACCACCGATGGACGGTCAGAACCATCTCGTCGGATTTCGGGGTGTAGTTCAGCGTCTTGGCCTTATCTCCCAGCCAGAGCAGCTTGGTTTTGCCGTTGCGCTTGCAGATGTCGGTGCAAAGTTCAATGAGCCGCTGGTACACCACATCCTTAAAAGCGTAAGGCTCGGTGTTGTCGCTGGCACACTCGATAGTGACGGCTCTCTGGTCATTAGCATTGGAGGAAGAGCACCAAGAGCGGTTTTTCTCCTCCACATACATTCCGACCCTGCCGTCCACGCCAATGCCGTAGTTGCTGCTTGCCTGCCGTGAGGTCGGCAAGAAGATGTTGCCGAGCGTTTCAACTGAGCACTGACCCACCACGCAGTGAGGCGTGATGCGGTCAATGCTGTGGGTGCGCTGCCCGGAGTGGTTCGGGCTGAGTTTGGTGTAGGACACCAGGAAACTGTTTGTGTAAGCCATATTATTCATCCTCCTTTTCACTGCGGTCATGAAGCTGCTCCAGCACGGATTTCAGCTTCTGCGGGATGGGCAGTCCCAGGTATGCAGCGTTTTCCAACAGGGACACGCCCTCGTTCGATAGGTAGAAGAAAATGACGGCAGTACGCATCACCGAGCCGCTGCCGATGACACGGGTGTCGAGAATATGCCCGATGCCGACCAGGGCGAAGATGAGCACCTTTTTGAAAATGCCCTTGAAGCCGACTTCGCTGGACAGCTTCTTGTCCACCACGGCGCACATGATGCCGGTGATGTAGTCGATGACTACGAAAGCCAGAAGCGCATAAAGCAAGCCGTCACATCCTCCCAAGAACCATCCCAGCCAGCCGCCGATTCCGGCGAACACCATCTGAATGGTCGTCCAGAATTCTTTCATGTTGTTTGTCCTCCTTTGAAATTTGAAAATGAGTATGAAAAAAGGCACTCCGCAGAGCGCCTTGATTCCGAAAAATATTCTTTATGTTACTGTGGTCAGCGACACCGTGTGCCACGAAGACCATGTGCCGCCATAGTTTCCCCGAATATACATCCTTGAGCCGTTATAGACGGTGTACCGCTGTTGAATGAAGTAGCTTTCCGGCAGAAAGACCTCCAGCATACCGATTGTGGTGGTCGGAAAGTGCTTTTCCGTGGAAGCGGAATACGCAAAATAGTAGCCGGGAGTCTTCACATTGTTGAGGTCGGTGGTCGAGCCGTCCACTCTGCCCATTTTGCCGTGGACATTGACGCCATTCATATGAATATTGCCGTCCACATCCAGCGTGGCCTGCGGGTCCGGCGTGTTGATGCCGACCTTCTTTTTCCGCAGTGCAATGAGCGGCGTACCTTGCGGAACAGTAAAATACAGATCCAGACTGCTCAAAGAATAGAGCTTGTCTTGGATCTGCAAATGGAAGTCGTAGGAACTGTTGGCATCCAGATTGCACAGTTCCAAATTGGAGTAGCTGAAAGAGGTTCCGCTTTTTGTCGTGCCGGAATAGATGCTGGCGTAGCTGCCGTAGCTGCTCTCACTGGTTTTCTTGTAACGATACCGCACATAAACCACGCTGTTTTTCTGCGTCCCGTCTACGGTCACAGCAGAAATAGAGCCACTGAATTTGAGCTGCATTTCCGCTTCGATATCGTTGGTTCGCCGGAGCGTTATCGAGGATATTTTCGGCTTGGTGTACGGAATGACCGTCACCGTCTGTGAAGTTTCGGCGGTGTAGCCGCGGGAGTCCGTGACCGAGAGCGTGACCGTCACACTGCCGGACTTGGCGATCTTTCCGACTGTGATAGCAGACCCAGTTGAATTGGATGCGGATAAACCGTTGCAGGAAGCGGTATAGTTGGAAATGGACGCTCCGTTCTTTGCAGTCGCCGTTCCGGGGGTGACCTTGAGGGTTGAGTAGTCCTGTACGAACAGCTGATCGTTGCCCGTGAGGTTCTTTGTGGTCGTGTAGCTGTCGGCATAAGTGAATCCGCTTATGGTTGGAGCAGAATTGGTTGCCGTGGTCAGTACCGTGGCGGTCTTGCTTGAGGTGCTGCCGATCTGCGTAGACCCGCTGTAAGACGAAACCGCAAAGGTACCTATAAAGGACTTGATGGACGCCATAGCGTTCAGCAGTGTTGTCCTCTGCGCCGATGTCAGCGTGACTGTGCGGTTCGCAGTGCCCTTCGACCAGGAAAGCCCGGAAATAGTCAGGATGGTCGCGCTGCCGTTTTTGAGCACCAGCGTATTGGTGTAGGAGGCTTCGTACACGGTCACATTGATGGTAATGGAAACCGTGGCATTGTCCGCCGTCACCGTGTTGACACTATTCACCACAGCACCGCCAAGCGTCTTGACCGTGGAACTGCCGGAAGTGCCGTAGACGTGGTTGTATTGCCGCCTTGCTCTGACTTTCACCGTATAGCTGGTGTTCGGTGAGAGCGAGGACAGTGTTACGCTGGCACTGGTGGATGCCGTCGTCGAGAACTGCGTCCAGTTTGAACCACCGTTTGTGCTGTACTGCCAGATGTCCGCCGTGGCAGAGGATGTAGCGGAGATTTTGAACCCGTTTGCCGTGACATTCGAGGTGCTGAATGTAACTGTGGGCGCAGAGCGGTCGATGGTGGTCAGCGTCATGTTGCCGCCGTATTCCTGTGGGCCGAAGATATACACACGGGTAGAAAAGCCGACCGTTATGGTTTTGCTGCCGTTACTGTCATGAGCTACAGTAATCGTGCCGCTGACAGAACCTTTCTTTGCCGGGAAAACACGGTCATCCCAATAGGTACGGCCCTTTGAGTATACGGTCGTACCATTGATCGTTACAGTGGTCGTGTCAATGGTGTAGTAAGTGGATGCGCCACCGGTAGAGGTCAGCGTCCAGGAAAGTGTCGAGCTGTTACCGCCCACATTCACGCTTTCTGAAATGTCCAGTTGAAGATAGCGCCCATCGTATGCCGCGCTTTTCCAAGTTGCCATAGTTTTCCCTCCTTAATCCAGAATGACGATGTTCAGCCCTTCGGACGCCGTCGGCATCGGGACAAACTTCGTTTTACCCACGGTCAGTTCGCCGTCCACCGTGGTTTTCTTGGTTTGCGTTTCGTCCTTGTTCAGGGTGAAAATCACCTCATCGTTGTAGTAACCGGCGA
>ENA-OQRA01000523-OQRA01000523.1-human-gut-metagenome-genome-assembly--contig:-NODE-523-length-23519-cov-6.448815_pt1 | contig 23519 bp, 23 predicted proteins | sample MGYA00243238_ERZ505106 | MGnify/ENA primary metagenome ERZ505106 (study PRJEB26097, sample SAMN02711298) | human gut metagenome | biome: Gut microbiome | host: Homo sapiens | place: Denmark: Copenhagen...
GCAGCGCCCTGTGGTTGATTGTCTGACCGTAGCTGCGGGCATTTTGGCTCGCAGCGAGGGAGTTATCAAAGGAACAGGCGCGGATCGGCGATTTGTAAAAAACGCTTTCAAAAATGCGGAGTGTCACCTTGGATCCTTATAAATAGTTCTTCTTATCTTCTTTCTGACTCATACATGACAAACACTACCACTTCAAATCAGGATTGTATAAAAACGAATAATCTATAGAATTCTTAATAAATTATGCTATAATATACAAGATTAATTAAACAGTTTCAAAATGAAAGAGGGAGTATCAAATGAAAAGGTTATTATTAGTTTTAATGCTGATTCTGGGAGCAGTAATGATCACAAGCCGTCCGGTGGCGACTTATGCATATACAGATGAAGAAAAGCAGCAGGCGAAATCATGGCTGTCTTCGCATGGTTATCCACCAACAAGAGCAGGGGCAGAACAGGCATATCAGGATTATATGGATGGAAAGATTGATGTTCCAGAAGCAGATGCATATATGGGAAAGAACCAGAAAAATGACATAGAAGAAAAGAAAAATTCAACTGTGAAGACAGAAACAAAAAAAGATAAACAATCTAAAAATACCAATAAAAATAGTACAACAAAACAAGAAAATTCATCTACAGAACAGACAAACAACAGTACAACATCTGCAAAAGAGTCAACAACACAAGGAACAACAGAAACAACAACGACCAAAGTGACAACAGAAACAAAAGAACAGAAACAACAAAAAGAAGAAAAAAAGAAAAAAGAGCAGAAAGAAACAAAGAAAAAACACACAACAGGGATTGCGATCGGAGCAGCTGCAGTTGTGATTTTTGCTTTACTTGTAGTATTTATGCGAAAGAGAATGTAAAAAACGCTATGCTGAAGTGATAGAAAATTCACTTGACACAACAGTTAGCGAGTGCTATTCTATAAATAAATTACATAACGTCTTCAGGGCAGGGTGCAAGTCCCTACCGGCGGTTATAGCCCGCGAGCCTTATATGGCATGACTTGGTGAGATTCCAAGGCCGACAGTACAGTCTGGATGGAAGAAGATTTAAGAAGTGATATTGATCATCATGTCCTGGGATTTTTATAATTCCAGGATTTTTTTATTTCAAAAAGAAATATCAAGATATCAAAAAGGAGTTCCTGAAGAATTAGAACAAAGATCAGGAGCTCCTTTTTATATTTCCGATTTCAATACCAATCAAAATCCAACATCCCAAAATCAAAGAACCTGAAGGGAAGGGAGAAAAATATTTGAAAGAAGAATATATGCGGCGTGCGATCGAACTTGCTAAGAAAGGCTGTGGATATACCAATCCAAATCCTTTGGTCGGAGCAGTGATCGTAAAAGATCAAAGGGTTATTGGGGAAGGATATCATGAGAAGATTGGCGGATTACATGCAGAGCGAAATGCCTTAAAAAATTGCATAGAAGATCCTGAGGGAGCTGAGATTTATGTAACATTGGAGCCATGCTGCCATTATGGAAAAACACCACCATGTACGGAAGCATTGATTGAAGCAGGAATCAAGAAAGTATATGTCGGGAATTTAGATCCCAATCCAAAAGTGGCAGGGGGCGGGATCAAAATCCTGAATGATCATGGAATAGAAACTGAGACAGGAATTCTTGAAGAAGAGTGCAGACAGTTAAACGATATATTTTTTCATTATATTCAGAATGATATTCCATATATAGCACTAAAATACGCAATGACATTGGATGGAAAGATCGCAACGGCAACTGGTGAATCCAAGTGGATCACAGGAGAAGAAGCCAGAAGACATGTACATACATTACGACATCAGTATGCAGCGATCATGGCAGGGATCGGTACGGTTTTAGCAGATGATCCGATGTTAAATGCACGAATCGAACATGGGAATGATCCAATTCGTGTGATATGTGATTCAAACTTAAGGATTTCGGAAGGATCAAATATCGTAAAAACAGCCAGAGAAATTCCAACGATCATCGCTACCATAAGTAAGGATCAAGAAAAAATAGCAAAATTAGAACAAAAAGGATGCAAGATCTTAAAAACGTCAGAGCAAGATGGAAAGGTCAATGTCAAAGAAGTTTTAAAACAGTTAAGAAATATGGAAATTGACAGTGTTTTAGTTGAGGGTGGTGGAATCTTGAATGAATCCTTGATCAAAAACGACTGTGTTCACAAAGTTTACGCCTATATTGCTCCAAAATTATTTGGAGGAGAAAAGGCCAAAACACCTGTAGAAGGCAAAGGAATCGAAAGGATCCAAGAAGCTTTGGTATTTGATGAATTAAAGGCAACACCACTTGGAAATGACATATTACTGGAAGGGAAGGTGAGATCATGTTTACCGGAATCGTAGAAGAATTAGGAACAGTCATATCCCTGAAGCGAGGAAGCAAAGCAGCAGTCCTTACGATCAAAGCAAATGTTATTTTTGAAGATCTTAAATTGGGAGACAGCGTAGCAGTTAATGGTGTCTGCCTGACAGCGACTCACATTAGCGGCAATACATTTCAGGCAGACGTGATGAATGAGACATTCAACCGAAGCAGTCTTGGAAGTTTAAAAAAGGGATCTGTCGTCAACCTAGAGCGAGCGATGGCAGCCAATGGAAGGTTCGGAGGTCATATGGTAGCAGGCCATGTGGACGATACAGGGGAACTTGTTAGTGTAAAACAAGATGATAATGCTGTATGGTTTACGATCAAAGCCCCAGAAAATATCATGAAATACTGTATTGAAAAAGGATCGATCGCACTCGATGGAATCAGCCTGACGATCGCTAAGTTAAGCGATGATACCATTTCCGTATCCATGATCCCACATACCATAAAAAATACCAATTTTGGATATAAAAAACCAGGAGATAAGATCAATCTGGAGAATGACATGGTTGGGAAATATATAGATAAACTGCTGCATTTTGATCAGCAGGAAACAAACGACAAACATACAAATAGCACCTTAACAATGGAAATGTTAAGAAATGCTGGATTTTAATAAAAAACGAGGAGGGAAAAGACAAGATGAGCGATGTAGTATGCGAAGTAATCGCACAGCTTCCAACAAAATATGGAACATTTGAGGCACATGGGTATGTAGACCAGAGAAGTGGGGAACATCATGTAGCACTGGTCAAAGGAGATATCGCAGACGGAGAACCAGTTTTATGCCGTGTGCATTCTGAGTGCCTGACTGGAGATACTTTTGGATCTCTACGCTGTGATTGTGGAGAACAGCGAAGCCGTGCAATGCGTCAGATCGAGAAAGAAGGACGAGGGGTTTTCTTATATATGCGTCAAGAAGGACGAGGAATCGGATTGATCAATAAACTGAAAGCTTATGTATTACAGGAACAGGGAATGGATACAGTCGAGGCCAATTTAGCTCTTGGATTTAAAGATGATGAACGAGATTACAGTGCAGGAGCCATGATCTTACAGGATTTAGGAATCAAAAAACTACGACTGATGACAAACAATCCAACCAAAATTGACGGATTAAATGAATATGGACTCGAAATCGTAGAACGAGTACCGATCCAGATGCCGATCAATCCATTTGATAAATATTATATGCAGACAAAGCAAAAGAAAATGGGACACATGACAACATACGAAGTTTAAATTAACAGAAAAATTAAAAAAATTAAGGTCCCAGGGACCTTAAGATTAACGAAATTAATGAAGAAAAAAGGAGTAATTAAAATGAGAGTATTAGAAGGTAAATTAGTAGCAAGCGGATTAAAAGTAGGAATCGTAGCAGCCAGATTTAATGAATTTATCGTATCCAAATTAGTATCCGGAGCTTTAGATGGATTGAAAAGACATGATGTGAAAGAGGAAGATATCGATATCGCATGGGTACCAGGAGCTTTTGAGATTCCACTGATCGCAGACAAGATGGCAAAAAGCAAAAAATACGATGCAGTGATCTGTCTTGGAACAGTGATCCGTGGAGCAACAAGCCATTATGATTATGTATGTAACGAAGTATCCAAAGGAATCGCACAGGTATCATTAAATACAGGAATTCCAGTCTTATTCGGAGTTGTTACAACAGAAAATATCGAGCAGGCGATTGAACGTGCTGGAACAAAAGCAGGAAACAAAGGATATGACTGTGCATTATCTGCAATCGAAATGGTACAGCTGATCAAAGAAGTAGAAGCATAAAAAGAATCAGAAATTAAAGCAGGAAGTTAGTATGGAACAATATTATTTAGGATTTGACGCAGGAACACAAAGTGTAAAAACAGCAGTTTATGATATTGATATGAACCTGATCGTGCAGGATACCAATGCAACAATCTTAAATTATCCACATCCGGGATGGGTGGAAATGGACGCAGACCAGTATCTTCATGCAACGGTTACAGGGATCAGAAACTGCGTTACAAAGATGAAAGAAAAGAATCTGGATCCAGACAACATCCGCTCTATTTTTGGAGATGGGATCATCTGCGGGATTGTCGGTGTTGATAAGGACTGCCATGCGATCACACCTTACATCAATTATCTGGATTCCAGAACAAAAGAAGATGTTGAGGAACTAGCATCCCATCATTATGAGATCTGGGCAAAAGAGACTGGAAATCCTCAGCCAAACTGTATGTTTCCAGCGATGTTTGCACGTTGGATGATGAACAATTGTGAGGGCTTTAAAGAAAAAGGCAGAAAATTCATGCACAATGCCCCATATATCCTGGCCAATCTTGCAGGACTGTCTGCAGAAGATGCATTTATTGACTGGGGAACAATGTCTGGATGGGGACTAGGATACCGTGTAACAGAGAAAAAATGGTCCAAGGAACAATTAGAGATCCTTGGAATTCCAATGGAAATGATGCCAAAGATTCAAAAACCATGGGATATCATTGGAACATTATCAGAGACATTTGCAAAAGAAACCGGATTGAAACCAGGAATCCCAATCTGTGCGGGAGCCGGAGATACGATGCAGTCCATGATCGGATGCGGAGTGATCAAACCAGATCAGGCAGCCGATGTAGCAGGAACATGTGCGATGTTTTGTATCGCAACCGATGGAATCAATGAAGAATTAAGCAAACCAGAAAATGAACTGATCTTTAACAGCGGAACTTTAGAAAATACATATTTTTATTGGGGATTCATAAGAACCGGTGGATTAGCACTTCGTTGGTATCGAGATAATGTATGCAACGAAGCAGGAAATGGAGCATATTTTGATGAATTAAATGAGAAAGCACAAAATGTGCCATGTGGATCCAAAGGAGTCCTGTTCCTTCCATATTTAACAGGAGGATTTGGAGAAACATCCAATGCAAGTGCCTGTTTCCTGAATATGACGATGGACACAGATCAGGGAGTACAGTGGCGTGCAGTTTTAGAAGCGATCGGTTACGATTATATGAGTGTGACAGATATTTATAAAAAAGCAGGCGTGCCACTTGAATTTATGACGATCACAGAAGGTGGAAGCAATTCAGAAGTCTGGAATCAGATCAAAGCAGATATGTTAGGATGTAAGAGTGCCACATTAGAAAATGCACAAGGAGCAGTTCTTACAGATGCAGTGATCGCAGCATATGCGGTAGGAGATCTGGAAGATCCAAGTCAGGTATTTGAAAAAACGAGAAAGATCAAGAAAATTTATGAACCTGATCTAATAAGAACAAAATACTATCGCAGTATTTATGAACAACAAAGAAAACTAATTAAAGACGATATGGCAACAGTTTTTCAGACTTTACACCAGATCAGTAAGATTCAAGAACAAAGCAATGATTAAAAAAATGAAAAGGCTTCTTTACAAGAGGCCTTTTTTTCTTGTACAATAAAAGATAAAGTATATAAAAATAAGTTATAAGCAACTAACTTTGTAGATGATTTTTGATCAATTAGATTTCAAGGAGGAAAAAGTCATGGATAACGAAAAGATTGAAAAATTACAACAGATGATCGATGAAAGTGATCATATCGTATTCTTTGGTGGCGCAGGTGTTTCAACAGAGAGTCATATTCCAGACTTTCGAAGCACGGATGGTTTGTATCACCAGACTTATAAATATCCACCCGAGGTTATGGTAAGCCATACATTTTATACACAGCATACGGAAGAATTTTATGATTTTTATAAGAATAAGATGATCTTCTTGGATGCAAAACCGAATAAGGCACATTTAAAACTTGCAGAGATGGAACAGGCGGGAAAACTGTCTGCGATCGTTACGCAGAATATCGACGGGCTTCATCAGGCAGCAGGAAGTAAAAATGTCTTTGAACTGCACGGCAGTGTTCACAGAAACTATTGCCAGAAATGCGGCAAGTTCTTCGATGTGAATTATGTCGTGAATGCCAAAGGAGTCCCATATTGTGACGAATGTGGGGGAATCATCAAACCAGATGTTGTATTATATGAAGAAGGTTTAGATTCTCAGACAATCAACGGAGCAGTCAGAGCCATTTCCAAGGCAGATATGCTGATCATTGGAGGAACATCACTGGTTGTCTACCCAGCCGCTGGAATGATCGATTATTTTAAAGGAAAATATCTTGCAGTACTGAATCGTGATGCGACAAGCAGAGATAAACAGGCAGATCTGTGCATTACAGACCCAATTGGAGAAGTACTGGGAAGAATCAGGGTATAAAGATGAAGAAAAAAGATATAATCTTGATCGCAGCAGTACTGGCAATTTCACTGATCAGTTTGGTAGCGATCAAGATGACACAAAAAGACGGAAAAGAAGTGACCGTGACAGTTGAAGGAAAAGAAGTGTACAAAACATCCATCAAGAAAGATCAAATTTATCAGATTCCAGAGAAAAATGGCACGAACGTCATGCAGATCAAAGATGGAAAAGTTACAATGAAAAAAGCAGACTGTAAAGACCAGATCTGTGCAGACCATAAAGCAATCGAGAAATCAGGAGAAACGATCGTATGTCTGCCGCATAAAGTAGTAATCGAGATTCAATCAGAAGATGGCAAAGAACAGGAATTAGACGGGGTAACACAATAAACATCAGATGAGATAGAAAACAACAGGAGAAATAAAATATATGTCAACAAAAAGATTAGCGACAGATGCGATGTTTTTAACATTGGCACTTGTTGTATCCTATATAGAAGTATTGATCCCGGTACCAGTTGGAATTCCCGGAGTGAAATTAGGACTTGCCAATGGAGTGATCATGGTTTTGTTATTCTTTACAACATGGACAAGAACGCTTGAGATCTCAGTGATCCGAGTTGTACTGGCAGGATTCTTGTTTGGAAATCCAATGACGATCGCCTACAGTCTGGCAGGAGGGATCTTAAGTCTGGTCATCATGGGACTTCTAAAGAAGATCGAAGGATTCTCACCCATTGGAATCAGCGTTGGAGGCGGAGTAGCGCATAATATCGGGCAGCTCAGTGTTGCTGTTTTCTTAATGGAGAATACAAAGATTTATTATTATGCACCAGTATTACTGATCACAGGAACGATCGCAGGGATCATCATTGGAGTGTTAAGTGGAGTGCTAGTTAAGAAGATCCCGCCACAACTATTCCGATAAAAGATTTGAAATTTCTACAAAATCGTGGTACTACTATATGTATACACTTTCTAACAGGCAATGATTTTGAAGAAAGGAGTCACAATTGAGAACAAAATTAAATGAGATCATAAAGAATGGACATATTGGTATGATCGCAGTATTTTTTATAGTTTATATGATCACATTTTCCTACATTGAAGATCGAGATGTGCATCATTACATCATACATACAACGATAGATGAACAGATACCATTCTGTGAATATTTCATCGTACCATATCTATTATGGTTCTTATTTGTAGCAGTTACAGTTTTTTATTTTATGTTTTTTAATAAGAATCAATGGAAAGAATATTATCAGCTGATCATAACACTTGGAACAGGCATGACCCTGTTTTTGATCATCTCATTAGTATTTCCAAATGGACAGGATCTAAGACCAGTTCTTACTGGAGACAGCATTTTTATCAAAGCAGTACAGATGATCTATCACACGGATACTCCGACGAATGTACTTCCAAGTATTCATGTATTTAACTCTCTGGCATGCTGCGTTGCGATTTTGAAGAATCAGAGAAAATATAAGAAAAGCACTGATACAGCATGTGTTGTCTTAACGATATTAATTATCATGTCGACGATGTTATTAAAACAACACAGTGTGGTGGACGTAGTGCTCGCAGCCCTGATGTATACTGGATGTTACAGGATCATCTATGGGAATGAATTATGGTCACAGAATGCATTTCGCACGTCTATTTTCAGCGATCATTCGTAAACCACGCTTGACACGACCAAGAAAGATTTGCTATAAATACCAGAGAGAAACCGCAGAAATTGGAGTAGAGAAGAATGAGAAAAAAGATTTGGATGATCCTGGTATGCATCATATCCATGAGTTTTTGCATGGCAGGATGTACTGGCAATACAAGCAAGAAGAAATCGAATGGCAAGATAAGAATTACAACAAGTTTTTACACCATGTATGATTTTGCAAAGAAGATCGGTGGAGACAAAGTAGAAGTGATCAATTTAGTACCAGCAGGAACAGAACCTCATGACTGGGAACCATCAACGAAGGATCTGATCGAGATGGAAAAATCAGACATCTTTATTTACAATGGAGCCGGCATGGAACAATGGGTAGATGACGTTTTGGAAAGCCTTGATACGGAAGAACTTACAAGCGTTGAAGCATCCAAAGGGATCAAGTTACTAAAAGATCAGGATGCACATGAACACGATCACGAACACAACAGTGAGAATGATCCCCATGTCTGGTTAGATCCACAGAATGCAAAGTATGAGATGAACAAGATCAAGAAAGCATTGATCAAAGTGGATGCAGAGAATAAAGATTATTACGAAGCGAATTATAAGAGATACGCAAAAGAATGTGACAAATTAGATACATTATATAAGGAAGAAACATCCAAACTTACAAAGAAAGAACTTGTTGTGGCACATGAAGCATTTGGCTATCTATGTCACGCATATGGGTTAGAACAGATGGGAATTGAGGGATTATCCGCAGAGGATGAACCAGATCCCAAACAGATGAGCGAAGTGATCCGCTTTGCAAAAGAACATCAGGTAAAAACAATCTTTTTTGAAGAACTGGTGAGTCCGAAAGTAGCGAAAACCATTGCAAAAGAGACCGGAGCCAATGCAAAGATGTTAAACCCCCTGGAAGGACTAAGTAACAAAAAAATCAAAGCAGGAGAAGATTATTTTTCCGTAATGAAACAAAATCTCGCTGCGATCAAAGAGGCATTAAGCGAATGAGTGAATCAAACACAAAACAGATGATACAATTAAATCATGTAAAATTCGGATACAGTGATACGGAAGTCTTAGAAGAGATCAATCTGACGATCCATGAAGGCGAATATGTTGTTCTGACTGGTGAAAATGGAAGCGGAAAAAGTACACTTATGCGTCTGATCTTAGGTGAAATGAAACCAGATGAAGGAGAGATCATTCTGATGAATAACGATCCAAGATTAAAGAAACGGATCGGTTACGTGTCACAGAATGGGATCAGTAAGAACCAGAGCTTCCCAGCAACGGTAGAAGAGATCATGATCACAGGACTTTATCAGGAACTTGGCTTGTTTCATCTGCCACATAAAAAACATAAGAATAAGATCAAAGAGACACTAAGGGATTTTGGAATGGAAGAATTCCTTAAGAGACGGATCGGTGAATTATCTGGTGGACAGCAGCAGCGAGTGATGATCGCAAGAGCAATGATCGGAGATCCGAAACTTCTGATCTTAGATGAACCAACAACGGGAGTAGATGCAAGATCAACAAAGATCTTGTACGATATGCTCTATGAGATCAATACAAAATACAATACGACCATTTTTATGATCACACACGGAAGACTGCAGGAATGTAAAGGATGTGATCGTATTTTAAGAATGGATGAAGGGAGAATCGTGGAAGAATGATCGAGATGTTACAATACGGATTTATGCAGCGTGCATTTATTACAGGAATCTTACTGGCCGTGATCGCACCATTGATCGGAATCACGATCGTCTTAAAGAGAATGTCCATGATCGGAGATGCACTCTCTCATGCATCCCTGGCAGGTGTTGCTCTGGGGTTGTTATTAGGGATCAATCCAATCTTAGGAGCAATGGGAATCTGTCTGTTTGCAGCCCTGGGAGTTGAAGCGATCCGAAGAAAGATCCCAAGATATTCTGAGATGGCGATATCGATCATTATGTCAACAGGGATCGGACTTGCTGGTATCCTATCCGGATTCGTAAAAAACGGAACGAACTTTAACAGTTTCTTATTTGGAAGTATCATATCCATCAGCAAAGACGAACTGAAGATCGTATGTGTGATCAGTGTGTTAGTATTGCTCTGTGTATTGCTTCTATATAAAGAACTATTCTATATTGGATTTGATGAGAATGCAGCAAGGATCAGCGGTGTACCTGTCAAGACGATCAATTTTATCTTTACTTTATTGACCGCATTGACGGTATCGATCGCATCAAGAACGGTTGGAACACTGATCGTCTCATCCATGCTTGTGATTCCGATCGCATGCGGAATGCAGGTAGGACGAAGCTACAAAGCAGTCATGATCATCGGTGTGATCACAGCATTGGTCACAACAGTGATCGGATTAACACTGTCTTATTATGTAGGTCTTAAGCCAGGAGGAACGATCGTACTGCTCGAGGTGGTATGTTTCTTGATCCTTGCACTGATAAGCAGGTATACGAAGTAAATTTTTTGACATTTATCAGAAAATTTTATATAATAAAAAGAAGGCATGCATAACAGAATAAAACTGCATGCCTTCTTTTTTGGAAAAAACAATGAAAGGAAAGGCAAGTCAATGATTGTTCAGCTAATAGAAAATATATATCAGTTTTTATGGGGAGAATGGATTCATGTTCCGTTACCAGGAGGTGGAAGCCTGGGACTTTCGCTGCTCATTATATTGCTGCTTCCAGCAGGTATCGTTTTTACGATCAAAACAAAATTTTTACCAATCCGTCTGTTCCCGGATATGGTCAAAGCACTAACAGCAAACAATAAGAATGGAAAAGATGAAAAAAGCAGTCTTTCTTCTTTACAGACCTTGATCGTATCAACAGCAACACGTGTCGGAATGGGGAATCTGACAGGAGTTGTCGCAGCAATATCCGCAGGTGGAGCAGGGGCTGTATTCTGGATGTGGATCACAGCATTGCTTGGATCATCGACAGCCTTTATCGAAGCAACTCTTGCACAGTTACATAAAGAAAAAGACCCCCTGTATGGTGGATATCGAGGAGGACCAGCCTATTATATTCACCACTTTATGGAAGAGAGACAAGGAAAGAAGAAAAAACACACACTGATCGCTGTCTTATTTGCGATTTCAGGATTGATCTGCTGGTGTGGAATCAGTCAGGTGGTAAGTAATTCCGTGGCAGAATCATTCCACAATGCCTTCCATATTCCAACACTTTATACAACGATCGTGCTTGTTATTGTGGCAGCAGTGATCGTACTAAGGAAGAATGCAACTGTCAAAGTATTAGATATCGTGGTACCGATCATGGCAGTCATTTACTTCGGGATTACGATTTTTGTGATCCTCACGAATCTGCCAAGCATTCCAGGGGTTTTTGCAAGAATCTTCAAAGAAGCCTTTGGAATCCGTCAGGTCGCAGCCGGAGGATTTGGAGCAGTTCTTATGAACGGAGTGAAACGAGGATTATTCTCCAACGAAGCAGGATCAGGATCCGCACCATGCGCAGCCGCAGCAGCAGACTGTGAACGCCCAGCACAGATGGGACTGGTACAGGCATTAGGGGTATTCATCGACACGATCGTGATCTGCAGCTGTACGGCAATGTTAATGTTATTAGCACCACAGAATCTGACCAATGGATTAACCGGTATGAACTTGTTACAGACAGCAATGAACTACCATTTAGGAGGATTCGGAGTTGTATTTATCGCAGTGATCCTCTGGATGTTCAGCTTCTCGACATTCCTTGGAATCTTATTCTATGCAAGATCCAACGTCGCCTACCTGTTCGGTGACAAATGGGGATGGCAGACAGCCTATAAAGTATTAGCACTTGTGATGTTATTTATCGGAGGAATCCAGACCTATACATTCGTATGGGATTTAGGAGATGTCGGAATTGGGTTAATGACGATCTTTAATATCTTCATCCTGTATGCAATGTCAGGACAAGCAATCAAAGAGTTAAAGAACTATGAAGAAACAAAGAAGAAATCGATCGAAGAAAGAGCATATGCATTGCAGGAAGATGAATAGGAAGTAAATAAGTGAAAATGTCCAATGAAGCGATTATAAAATAAATTGCTGCATTGGACATTTTTAACATAAAATAAATTGTCAGTTACAGATTACACAAACAATTTCTTACGTGTCCTAAAATAAGCCATCAGAACCATCGTTCCAGTCAATACCCAAGAGATCGGATAGATCGCCATCAAAAGTTTATAATCATGGAACCAGTTACAGACCGTTGCAAGCCAGATCAAACGTAATACACAAGATCCAAACACCGTCAGGATCGCAGGAGTCATGGAACGTCCAAATCCACGCAGACAGCCACCACTGATCTCATAAGAACTTGTCAGACATTCGAATGTCAGAACGATCAAAAAACGAAGCTGAGCATAATGATAGACAGATGGATCACTTGTAAATAATCCAATAAAGAACGTACGGAATACAACAAAGATCGTACTAAGGACTCCGCAAGAGATCACACTGCACAACATTCCAAGACGAAAAATCTTCTTACAACGCCCCTCATCCTTCGCACCATAATTCTGTCCGGTAAATGTAACCACCGTCTGAGCAAAGGCATTGACCAGATAATAAGCAAAATATTCATAATTTAATTCCACCGCAGAACCCGCGATCCCGCCAGCTCCAAAACTGTTGATTCCAGATTGGATACAGACATTGGCAAGAGAGAACACCATTCCCTGAAGTCCCGCAGGAACCCCAATCTTCAGGATCTTAGAAACAGCATCCCGATCAATCGTCAAAGACTTAAAAGACAGGCGGATCGGAAGTTCTTCATGCGTCAGAAAATAAAGGATCTGAACCGCACTTGTTGCATTCGCACCAACCGTCGCAAGTCCGGCACCCGCAACACCCATATGAAATACAACGACAAATAGAAGATTCAAGATCACATTCACAACACCAGACACGATCAAAGCATACATCGGACGACGTGTATCTCCGATACTGCGAAGAATGGAAGCACCGAAATCATATAACATAAAAAATGGCATTCCAAGAAAATAAATCCGCAGATATAACGTTGCAAGATGAATGATATCCTTTGGTGCACCCATCAGCAAAAGGATTGGATGAGCCACAAACTGTCCAAGAATCAGTAAAAACACACCACTAAGCAGTGCAAGAGACACAGCGGTATGTACCACACGAGGGATCCGCTTCGTATCATTCTGTCCGATATAATTGGCGATTACAACATTAGAACCAAGAGAAATCCCAGAAAACAATGTAACCATCAAAGCGATCACAGAACTATTACTACCAACCGCCGCCAAAGCCTCGCTGCTCGCAAACCGTCCGACAACGGCAGTACCGACCGAATTAAAAAGCTGCTGTAAGATACTACAGGCAGCAAGCGGCATAGCAAACATTAACATCTTATCGAATAAACTTCCATGAAGCATATCCATCTTCACGGACTGTTTCGAAGAATTCTTCATATACAATACCCTCTTTCAAAAAACTATACAGATTCTAATACTTTTTGGGAAGATTATCAAGATGATTCCAGGAAAAACAACGAAGAAAGATGTATCAAATTCGAAACATTTCTTGTATAAAAAAAGCAGAATGATATACTAGGATGAGATATCAAGAAAACATACAAAAGAAAGAAGGAAAACACCATGCAAATCAGTATTCTGCTGTTAAAACAGATCGTACAACTATTCCTGATGATCCTCATGGGTTACATTATGGTAAAGATCAAATTTTTAAAAGAAGAAGACAGCAAAGTGATCTCAAAGATCATTCTCTATCTGATCATACCAGCCGTGATCATTCAGGCATTTCAGGTAGACTATACCCCAAGCATTATGAAAGGACTGGCAGTTGCATGTATCGCATCTGTGATCCTGCAGTTTTTATTACTGTTTGTCACATGGATCATGGGAAAAATGTTTCATTTGAACATGGTGGAATACACATCTGCCTACTATTCCAACTCAGGAAATCTGATCGTACCATTAGTCACCTATATCTTAGGAAAAGAATGGGTCATCTACGGCTGCGTCTTCATGAGTGTTCAATTATTCTTCATCTGGACCCACTGCAAATGTAAGATCAGTGGAGAAACAGAGATCAGTTTAAAGAAGATTCTGTTAAATATAAACATGATCTCTGTATTCGCAGGAGTCTTCTTATTCTTCACGAAGATCAGATTTCCAGAGATCATAGGAAATACCCTGTCATCCGTTGGAAGTATGATCGGACCATTAAGTATGATCGTCACAGGAATGCTGATTGCAGGCGTCGATCTAAAGAAAGTATTTACAAACAAAAGAATCTACCTGGTCACATTCATCCGATTAGTGATCGAACCGATCATAGCACTGGCAGTCATTATTCTATTAGGAATGAAAAACTGGCACCCACAGGCAGAAAACATCATCCTGATCACATACATGGCAGCGATCACACCATGCGCCTCAACGATCACACAGATGTGTCAGGTGTACGGAAACGATTCGAAATATGCAAGCGCGATCAATGTAATGACGACATTGCTGGCGGTGGTTACGATGCCGGTGTTTGTTTATTTTTATATGAATCTGTAATGTAAAATAATTACAAGTAAAATATTGACAAAAATGATAATGATAGTATAATAAGAAATAATCAAAAAGAGAACTTACATACAAGCGAGTAAGTTCTCTTTTTGATTGTACATTCTTCAAAAATTTATAATGGAGTAAGATTTTATTGTCTATAATACTCCAAGAAATCACGAAGCTTCACAGAAGCATCCTCAAGCACTTCCACACGAGGCAGATAAACTACTCTGAAATGATCCGGATCCTTCCAGTTAAATCCACTTCCATGCACGATCAGAATCTTCTTCTCACGAAGCAGATCAAGAGCAAACTGCTCATCATTTGTAATGTTAAACTTCTTCGTATCAATCTTCGGGAAGATATAAAAAGCAGCTTTTGGTTTCACTGCACTGATACCAGGGATATCACACAATGCGTTATAAATAAATTCTCTCTGTTCATAAATACGTCCACCAGGAATGATGTAATCATTGACACTCTGATGGCCGCCAAGTGCTGTCTGGACAACTGCCTGTGCAGGAACATTGGAACAAAGGCGCATATTTGATAACATATTTAAACCTTCAATATAATCCCTCGCGATCGCCTTATTACCACTTAAGATCATCCATCCGATACGGAAACCAGCAATCATATGAGACTTGGATAAACCAGAGAATGTCACACAGAACAGATCAGGAGCTAAGGAAGCGATAGATACATGCTCTTCTCCATCCATCACCAGACGGTCATAAATCTCATCAGAGAAGATCATCAACTGATGTTCTCTCGCGATATCAACGATCTGCTGTAAGACTTCTCTTGGATAAAGAGCTCCCGTTGGATTGTTAGGGTTGATCAGAACGATTGCTTTTGTACGGGAATTTACCTTTCGCTTGATATCTTCCATATCAGGATACCATTCAGACTGTTCATCACAGATATAATGAACTGCTTTCCCACCAGCAAGCGTTGCACAAGCCGTCCATAAAGGATAATCCGGAGAAGGGATCAAGATCTCATCCCCATCATCTAATAAAGCAGACATTGACAGATTGATCAGCTCACTGACACCATTTCCAGTATAAATGTCATCGATATCAACATTTGGGATCTTCTTAAGCTGCGCATACTGCATGATCGCCTTTCTTGCAGCAAATAATCCCTGAGAAGCGGAATATCCCTGGCAGTCAGCTAACTGATGTCTCATATCATAGATGACTTCATCCGGGGTTCTGAAACCAAATGGAGCAGGATTCCCGATATTTAATTTCAGGATATGAGTTCCGTTACGTTCCATGCGGTTCGCTTCATCTACGACAGGGCCACGTACATCGTAAAGCACATTATCTAATTTGGTAGATTTGCTAAATGTTCTCCTTGGAGAAGTTTCTAGATTCACAGTATTCCCTCCATTTCCAGAAAGCCAGTCAGCATCGACATCAAGAGTTTCTGATAAGAAATGAAGAATCTCCGCGCGAGGAACCGTCTTGCCACTGACATACTGGCTGATATGACTCTTCCCGACCTTGACTCCGGCAGTCTCTGCTGCATGAATAAGATCAACCTGTTTCATATGTTTTTGTTCCATTGCAGACTTTAAGCGATCTGCAAAGGTAAATGTCTGATTCATAACACCCTCCGATAAAAGTTCAAAATAAAATTCAAAGTTCAAATGATTTTGTTTAATATAGCACAAAAACAAGAAAAGTTCAATGAAAAGTTCAAAATAAAAGCCAAAAGTTCAAAGAAACAATATACAAAATAAGAAAAAAAATTAAAGTTCGACAAAAAGTACAAAGATTCGTATTGAAATTTAGAAAATATATGCTATACTTTGGAAAGTATAGATAATTAACACAAAGTGTAAAAATAAATGGGGATGAAATAGAATATGGAAGCAACAAGATTACAGATGCAGAACTTCCTAATCTTTTTATTAGATCTGGTGGGAGTTACTGTTGGTTATTTTGCAGCAGTATGGCTGCGGTTTGGAAATATTGAAACAGGGTATACCGTGATGGGGAATGATACGTATTATCGTTGGCTCATTGCGATCGTAGTACTTATGATGATCTACTTTCTGTTTCGTCCGAATCGTGGCTTTTTTAAGCGCAAATTTATAGAAGAAATGAGAATGAATCTGCAGACGGTCGTCCTGATGGCAGCAGGAATGGCGATGGTCGCATTCCTGATCCAAGATGCAAAAGATTACTCCAGATTTATATATATCTTTACTTCTGGATTTGGCTTTGTATGGATGCAGATCATACATCGAGCTTATCGGAAGTATTGGTTATCAAGAAGAAAGGATCATTCTTATGCAAGAAAGATGATGATCATCACAACGAGTGATCATGTAGAAGAAGTAATCGGGAATATCATGGAAGAGAAGAACTGGGACCTGTGGATCACAAGTGTTGCAGTTGTGGACAAAGATATGACAGGATGGCTTATCAACGAGATTCCGGTTGTGGCACATTCGTATCGAAGTATTTTTGAATATGCGATGCGGTCGGTTGTAGATGAAGTATTCTTATATATACCGATGGATGACGAATTCCCAATTGCGGTGACGGTACAGAACTTTGAGGACATGGGAATTAAGACGAATCTTAACATTTCCCAGTTCCAGATCAATGAGAATCTGGAACGATCACTGGAGAAGGTTGGACCTTATGAGAGTGTAAGTTTCTCTGGTCATAATGTATCATTTGTCATGCTGATGATGAAGAGAGCAATGGACATTGCCGGGGGATTGGTTGGAATGCTGATCACAGCGATTGCAGTGATCATTGTCGGACCACTGGTGAAGCTAGAATCACCAGGGCCGCTGTTCTTCTCACAGAAGAGAGTTGGGAAGAATGGAAGAATCTTCAAGATCTATAAGATCCGTTCGATGTATCAGGATGCGGAAGAGCGCAAGAAAGAGCTTATGGCACAGAATGAGATGGACGGCTTGATGTTTAAGATGAAAGACGATCCGAGAATTACCAAGGTTGGAAAGTTTATCAGGAAGACTAGTATTGATGAACTTCCACAGTTTTGGAATGTACTGAAGGGGGATATGAGTCTGGTAGGGACAAGACCGCCTACAGTGGATGAGTTTGAACAGTATAGTGCTTACCATAAGAAGAGACTTTGCCAGAAGCCTGGGCTGACTGGGGTTTGGCAGGTGAGTGGAAGAAGTACGATCACGGACTTTGAGGAGATTGTTCAGATGGATGTTGATTATATTGATCATTGGTCTATCTGGAGGGATATTGGGATATTGTTTAAGACAGTGTGGCTTGTTGTTTGTGGGGATGATGGGGCACAGTAGGTAGATTTGAGAGTGTGGAGTTATGGATTAGTTGATTGTTGATTGAATGAAGGGGACTATCAAATTGAAAAAAAGAGGTAACAAGAATTTAAGAATTGCGATGATCGGTCATAAGGTTGTTCCATCTAGAAGAGGTGGAATTGAGCGCGTATTGACGATTATGTGTCCATTAATGATAAAAAAAGGCCACCAAGTAACATGCTTTAACCGATCTGGCGATAAAGTGGAAAATGAATATGTAAAAACTGTAAAAAGGAAAAAGTATAGGGGAGTTCAGTTAAAGAAAGTAATAACGATCAATAAAAGAGGATTAGCAGCGATGACATCCTCTTTTTCTGCTGCAATTTGTGCAGCATTTGGAAAATATGATGTTGTACATTTTCATGCAGAAGGACCAAGTGCATTTCTATGGATTCCGAAACTGTTTGGAAAGCGCTGTATCGTAACGATTCATGGAATTGACTGGGCGAGAGATAAATGGAAACACGGATTTGGTTCCAGATATATTAAGTTTGGGGAATATATTGCAGCAAAGTATGCAGATGAAGTGATTGTATTAAGTGAAAAAGTACAGAAGTATTTTAAGAAGTTTTATGATAGAGATACTGTTTTGATTCCGAATGGGGTTATGACGCATGAGAATCAGAAAGCGGATTTGATCACTCAGAAATTTGGACTTCATAAGGATGAGTATATTTGTGCATTATCACGACTGACAGAAGAAAAGGGAATTCATTTCTTGATTGAGGCGTATAAGGAACTTAAAACAGATAAGAAACTAGTGATCGCTGGGGCTACGAGTGATACGGATGGGTATGTGAAGATGCTGAAAGAGATGGCTGGAGATGATCCGAATATTATCTTTACTGGATTTGTTTCTGGAAAGTTACTGGAAGAGATTTATAGTAATGCTTATGTTTATGTGCTGCCTTCTAAGTTGGAGGGAATGCCACTTAGTCTGCTTGAGGCTATGAGTTATGGGAACTGTGTGATCGGGTCTGATATTGCTGAGATTGCTGATGTGGTTGAGGATAAGGCGATATTGTTTAAGAAGGCTAATGTGGAAGACCTTAAAGAAAAGCTACAGATGGTTTGTGATGATGTGGAGCTTGTGGAGAAGTATAAGAGTGAAGCATCTGGGTATATCTGTGGGAAGTATAATTGGGAAGATGTTGTTAGTCGGACATTGAGAGTATATCAGAAGGGAAAAAAGATCAATGAAAATCTTAATGATAAACAAGTTTCTATATCCTAATGGTGGATCAGAAACATATATCTTCAAATTAGGAGAATATTTAGAAAAACAGGGACACGAAGTAGAGTTCTTTGGTATGGAACATGAAGGAAGATGTGTAGGAAACAGTGTAGATGCTTATACATCTGATATGGATTTTCATGGTGGAAGTAAACTTGCGAAGTTAACATATCCATTAAAGACAATCTATTCTAAAGAAGCAAGAACAAAGATCAGGCAGGTACTGGATGATTTTCAGCCAGATGTGTGTCATATCAATAACTTCAACTATCAGTTGACACCAAGTATTATTGTAGAAATCCAGAAATGGAGAAAAGAGACAGGAAAGAACTGCAGAATCGTATTTACAGCACATGACTATCAGCTTGTCTGTCCAAACCATATGTGTAACAATCCTAATACACATGAAAACTGTGAAAAATGTTTAGGTGGACATTTCTTAAATTGTACAAAAGGAAAATGTATCCATGGAAGCACCGCAAAGAGTGCAGTTGGAACCATGGAAGCTGAGTTTTGGAAACTAAAAGGAACTTATAAATATATTGATGCAATGATCTGTTGCAGTCATTTTATGAAAAAAAAGTTAGATAGTAATCCATTGTTTGCAAAGAAAACAATCGCATTACATAACTTTATTGATAAAGTAGAATGGGAAAATACAGAGAAAAAAGACTATGTTCTGTATTTTGGACGTTTCTCTGAAGAAAAGGGAATTGGAACTTTGATTGATGTATGTAAATCATTACCAGATGTTCCATTTATCTTTGCTGGAACTGGTCCGTTAGAAGATCAGATCGAAGGAATTCCAAATATTAAGAATGTCGGATTCCAGACAGGCGAAGATCTAGAAAAACTGATCAGAGAAGCAAGATTTTCTATTTATCCATCTGAATGGTATGAAAACTGTCCATTCTCAGTGATGGAATCACAGATGTATGGAACTCCAGTATTAGGAGCGAACATTGGTGGAATTCCAGAACTGATTCAGGAAGGAAAAACAGGAGAGTTATTTGAAAGTGCAGCTGCTGATGATCTGAAAGCGAAGATCAAACATCTGTGGGAAGATAAGGAATTAACAGCTTCTTATACAGAAAATTGTAAAGATATCAGTTTTGATACAATTGATGAATATTATGAGAAGTTGATGAAGATTTATACAGGAAGAGTTCGAGGAAATCGAGCAGCAAGTAAACAAAAAGGGAAGTTGAGTGAGAAAAAAATGAGTAAAGATAAGAAAGTTAAAAAGTTAAATGGTACAGTTATTGTTACATATCGTTGTAACGCAAGATGTAATATGTGCAATCGTTACAAGAAACCATCTACACCAGATGAAGAAATCAGTTTAGAGACAATTAAAAAGTTACCACCAATGTACTTTACAAACATTACTGGTGGAGAACCATTTATCCGTACAGACTTAAAAGATATTGTACGTGAATTATACAAGAAATCAGATCGTATCGTTATTTCAACAAATGGTTTCTTTACAGATCGTATTGTAGATCTGTGTAAAGAATTCCCTGACATCGGAATTCGTATCTCTATCGAAGGATTAGAAGAAACAAATAACAAGATTCGTGGATTAGAAAATGGATTCCAGCGTGGATATACAACATTAAAGAAATTAAGACAGATGGGTATGAAAGATGTTGGATTTGGTATGACAGTACAGGATGCAAACTGTAAAGACTTAGTACCACTTTATAAGATTTCCGATAAGATGGGAATGGAATTTGCAACGGCTTCCTTACATAACAGTTTTTACTTTGTAGAAGCAAAGAATATCATCAAAAACCGTCCAATGGTTGCAAAACAGTTTGAAAACTTAGTAAATGAATTGTTAAACAGCAATTCACCAAAGAAATGGTTCCGTGCTTACTTTAACCATGGATTGATCAATTATATTTATGGACAGAAGAGATTACTTCCATGTGATATGAGTTTTGACACATTCTTTATTGATCCATATGGTGATGTTATGCCATGTAATGGAACAAAAGATAAAGAAGTTATGGGTAACTTAAATGAACAGAGTTGGAATGAATTATGGAACAGCAAAGAAGCAGAGGAAGTTCGTAAGAAAGTTCGTTGCTGTGACCGTGATTGCTGGATGATTGGTTCTGTATCACCTGCGATGCATAAGTATATTTGGGTTCCTGCTCTTTGGGTTGTAAAACATAAATTCTTACGTTTCTTTAAGAAGAAAAAATATAGCATGTATGAGAATAAGATCGTTCGTGATTATAAGAAGGGTATTGTTACTAAGGAAGAACTTGATAAGTGTTCTACTTGCGATATGTGTGCGACGATCAATGATGGATTGTCTGCGGCTTCTAAAGAGCAGTTAGTTGGTAAGAGTGGAGAAGAGATTGTGGATGCGGATATTAGGGCGCAGATGGAGAAGTAGAGGATGAATATACTTTATATAGCATATTCTTGCAATCCATTTGCAGGAAGTGAAGATAAGATTGGTTGGTGTGTTCCCTATGAAAGTGCAAAGACAAATAAGGTATATGTAGTTACCAAAGAAGAACAGAGGGAACCAATTGAAAAGTATTTACAGACACATGTACTTGAAAATATTGAGTTTTATTATGTAGATATTCCAAACTTTTATAAAAAAGTGTTTAAAGGTTTTATGTATTCTGGAAGACTTAATATATGGAATAAACGTGCGTTTCCAATTGTAAAAAAGCTTTGTTGTGACAATAAGATTGATATAATACATCAAATTACGCCAATTGAGTTTCGTGCGATTGGGGATTATGGAAAAATAGAGAAAGTAAAGTTTGTATGTGGTCCACTTGGTGGAGGAGAGTTTTTACCTAAAGGATTGAAAGAATATGCTAAAAGTCACCAAATTGTCGAAATTATTCGTGTATTAATAAACCACTGGTATCGATTTAAATTGAAGGTTACAGGAAAATTAAACAGGTGTGACTATATTATGTTTGCAAATAAAGAAACACAGGAATTTCTTGTAGGAGTAGATTTAAACTGTTCAAAAAATTGATTTTTGAGAATTACATTAGGATAGATGGGTTAGTAGAAGTGATTGGATAGAATGGATGGTATGAAATGAACCGAATTTGTAAAGAACCTATAACAGAGGTTGCAATTGATATAACTGATATTCAATATACTAATATTGAAAAGGAGAATGACAAGTGCATTTTTTTTGTGGCATGTAGAATGATATACCGTAAAGGAATAGATTTTTTATTGGATGCATTGACAAAAATTCCCGAGAATCTTAATTATCAAGTAAGAATTGTCGGTGATGGTCCTGAATTGAGTCATTTGCAGAAACGTTGTAAAAAAAATGGTAATTTATCTAAACATGTGTATTTTACAGGAGCAATTCCATATACAAAGATGGAATGTGAATATATAAAAGCAGATGTTTTTATCATGCCTAGTATACGAGAGACAACAGGAACAGTTTTATTGGAGGCAATGTCAAAGGGAATTCCAGTTATTACGATTAATAAATTTGGTGGAGCTATACTTTTTGATAAGAATACGGGATGGCTTTATAATGGAAATAACAAAGAACAATATGTTGAAAATTTAAAAAGTGCCATTTTGGAGTGCATTTTAAATCCTAATGAAATAGTAAGGAAAGGAAAGAATGCATGTAAGAAAGCAGAAAATTACACATGGCAAGAAAAAAATAAAAAATATCAAAAAATATATAAAAAATTACTGGAAAATTAGTTTATATACTATGGAGGAAAGATTAAATGGTTGGAGTATGTATAAAATATATGCATGAGAATTATGGTGGTATATTACAGGCATATGCTACAGTTAGTTATTTGGAAAATAAGAATGTTGAATATGAACTTATTAGATATACAAAAAAGAAAAATATTTTGGAAACTATAAAGGATGTGCCACGACTTTTCAATGCTGTTTGGTTTAACAGTAGGTATGAAGGAATCCAAAGGAAGGTTAGTTTAAAAAAACATCCAGAATATGCGAAAAATAATGAAATTCGTATGAAAGCGTTTGCTGGATTTAAAAAATGGGCATTTAAAAGATTTTCAGATGAATATGTAGGA
>ENA-OQRA01000533-OQRA01000533.1-human-gut-metagenome-genome-assembly--contig:-NODE-533-length-23370-cov-5.721939_pt1 | contig 23370 bp, 20 predicted proteins | sample MGYA00243238_ERZ505106 | MGnify/ENA primary metagenome ERZ505106 (study PRJEB26097, sample SAMN02711298) | human gut metagenome | biome: Gut microbiome | host: Homo sapiens | place: Denmark: Copenhagen...
GGGGATTTTTAACGAACAGAAAAAGTCAACAGCGAAGTTTTTCGGCAGTCTAAAAAAGGTGCTTCCGCATAAACGGAAGCACCTTCTGTTTTCTGTAATATGAAATTACTTGAGGACAACCTCGCCGCCGAGACCGGTGTGCTTGGTGATGTACTCACGGCCCATCTTAGCGTACTCGAACGGATTAGCCTTAGCCGGGTCCTGCTCAGCCTCGACCATGATCCAGCCGGAGTAACCAGCCTTGTCAAGCAGGTCGAATACCTTGTCGAACTCTACGCAGCCGTCCGGATCGCCCGGTACGGTGAAAGCGCCAGCGCGGACAGCGTCCAGGAAGGACCAGTGCTCAGCGCGAGCCTTCTCAACCAGCGGCATACGCATGTTCTTCAGATGAACGTGACCAACACGGTCAGCGAACTTCTCGAGCATCTTGACCGGATCCTCGCCTGCGAAGGTGAAGTGGCCGGTATCGAAGCACAGGAATACGTACTTCGGATCGGTGTTCTCCATCAGACGGGTGGTCTCTTCAACGGTCTGGCATACGGTGCCCATGTGATGATGGAAGCAGGTGCGGATACCGTACTTCTCCATGGACAGCTTGCCCAGCTTGTTCAGGCCGGTGGTGAAGCGATCCCACTCCTCGTCGGTCAGAACGCGCTTCTTGTCGTCGAGAACCGGGGTGTCGAGCTGGCCCTGGATGGAGCCGGACTGCTCAGAAACGTTGATAGCGGTAGCGCCAACGTAGGACAGGTACTCGAGCTCCTTGACGAACTCAGCCTCAACCTCTTCGTACGGCTTGTCAACCAGGAAAGAGGAGAACCACTTGGAAGCGATGGTCATGTTGCGAGCGTCCAGCATGTGCTTGAGGACGGTCTTGTCTTCCGGGTACTTGTGGCCGACTTCGCAGCCGTCGAAACCAGCGAGCTTCATCTCAGAGATGCACTGCTGGAAGGTGTTCTCGTCGCCGAGATCCCACATATCATCATTGGACCAGCCGATCGGGCAGATACCCAGTCTTACTTTCTTCGGATCTAACATAGTTATTCCCTCCATAATCTTCTCTCTGCGTCTGCACAGAACAAACACATTTCGATATTCTTATTTTACCCTTATGCACTGTAAATGTCAAACGCATTTTTTCGCGGGCAGGACTTGTGCAGGCTGCCGCATTCCGAGCAATTTGCAACCGTGCGTGCGCGTGCACACTCGTTTTCAGCGAAAACCGCGCGAGTTTTCTCCCCGCGCGGTCAAATTGGCTTTCTGAACTTTTTTACGCAGAAAACGACTTCGGCATCAGATGCGCGCCACGCCGCTGTCTCGCGCCGCCTGCGCGACCGCGTCCGCGACCGTGCGGATGACCTTCTTGTCGAACGCCATCGGCATGATGTACTCTGCGGTCAGCTCTTCATCAGAGACACAGGACGCGATCGCCTTTGCCGCCGCGAGCTTCATCTCCTCGTTGATGTCGCTTGCGCGGACGTCGAGCGCGCCGCGGAAAATGCCCGGGAACGCGAGCACGTTGTTGATCTGGTTCGGATAATCCGAACGGCCGGTGCCGACAACAGCCGCGCCGCCCTTCTTTGCGTCCTCCGGCCAGATCTCGGGGACCGGATTTGCCATCGCGAACACCATCGGGTCCTTCGCCATGGTGGAGACCATCTCGGCAGTCAGTACCTGCGGCGCAGACATGCCGAAGAATACGTCGGCGCCCTTGACCGCGTCGGCCAGCGTGCCGGTCATGTGGCCGCGGTTGGTGACCTTCGCCATCTCCTCCTGCGCCGGGTTGAGGCGCTCGTCGCCCTCGCAGACGATGCCGAAGCGCTCGACCATCGTGATGTCCTTTACGCCGAGGAACATCAGGAATCTGGTGACTGCGATCGCCGCCGCGCCGCAGCCGTTGACGACCATCTTGATCTCGTCCACCTTGCGGCCGGTCAGGCGGCAGGCGTTGAGCAGCGCCGCGCCGCAGCAGACCGCCGTGCCGTGCTGGTCATCATGAAATACCGGAATGTCACAGACCTCCTTGAGGCGGCGCTCGATCTCGAAGCAGCGCGGAGCGGCGATGTCCTCAAGATTGATGCCGCCGAACGAGCCGGAGATCAGCTGAACCGTGCGCACGATCTCGTCAACATCCTTGGATGCAACGCAGAGCGGGAACGCATCGACGTCCGCGAACGCCTTGAACAGCGCGCACTTGCCCTCCATGACCGGCATGCCGGCGAGCGGGCCGATGTCGCCCAGACCGAGGACTGCCGTACCGTCGGTGATGACCGCAACGAGATTGTGGCGGCGCGTGTATTTATAGCTGAGGGACGGATCGTCCTTGATCTTGAGACACGGCTCGGCTACGCCGGGCGTGTAGGCGATGGAAAGATCGTCCTTGCTGTTCACCTCACAGCGGGCAACGACCTCGATCTTGCCTGCCCATTTTTCATGTGCCTCGAGTGCGCGTTCTTTTACGTCCATGTTCTGTTCCTCCGTTATCGTTCTGTGTTCCGTCGGGCGGAAATTCATATCTATACTTATTATAACGGCCGCATTCGCTTTCGTAAATAGGTAGTTTGTACAAAGCGTGTATCCTCTGTATCCTCCGCACCTGACTGCGCGGTCGCGAGACCGGTCTCCTTTCTGTTTTCGCGCACAGCGAGACCGGTCTCTCATGCCGCTGCTTCAGCTTTTCTGCTGCCGTTTTTTCCAGTGCCGCAGCTGCGGAACGACCGCTTCCATATGTGCCCGCACCTGCTCCGCAGGCCAGCTTTCGCTCGCCATGTGCTCAACGCAGAAGTCGATCAGCTGCTGCTCACTGTCATATTTGAATTCGCCGTCTGCATAGCACCATTTGCAGTAATCCTCATTGAACGAGCCGTCGGTTTCCCGGCTCATGGTCCCGTCCTCGAGCGGCATGCCGCAGCACTGGCAGATCAGCTGTCGCGGAGAACCCAGCAGCGTATTGATCGAAACATCGAACACCCCGGAAAGCAGCTTGAGCGTCTCCACATTCGGCGTGGTCTCCCCTTTTTCCCATCGCGAGACCGCCTGACGGGTCACGAAAACCTTTTCCGCCAGCTCATCCTGTGTCATTTTCTTTTCCGTTCTCAGACGCAGCAGAACATCCTTCGTTTCCATATGTATCATCTCCTTGACAGAACCTTATCACAAACAAGGCCGGCAGGCAAGCAACCCGCTGTTGCTCTCAGACCTGCTGCCTGCGCAGTAGCCTCGGCAGGACATAGGCAAGACCGCAGGCGGACACGACCGCGGCGGTGATGTCGGAAATCGGCTCGGAGAACATGACGGCCGTCGCGCCGAACAGCGGCGGCAGCACGAAAACGCACACGAGGAACAGTCCCTTGCGCAGCATAGAGAACGTCAGACCCCAACGGATGAGTCCCATGCCGGTCATGCCGTCCACTGCCGGGTACTGCACGGCAAGGCCGAGCACGCCGAGCGAATACGTGCGTATCATGTACGACGCCATATCGATATACGCCGGGTCCTTGGTGAAAATCCGCACGAAAGAGCCGGAAACCGTCTGCGCGATGGCGAACATCACGCCGCAGAACACCAGACACAGCAGGATAATGCTGCGGAACGCCTGCAAAATACGCTTTGTGTTGCCTGCGCCGTAGTTATAGCCGAGGATGGACTGCGTGCCCGCCGTGATACCGCCGAGCGGCATGGTGATGATGAGCATGAAGCTCTGCATGACTGCCGCGCACGCGATGAGCATATCGCTGTCCGCGCCGCCGTATCTGCGCAGCATGATGTTCACCGAAATGAGCAGCACGTTGTCGAGCGCGATGATGAGCGCTGGCGAGAGACCGACCTGCACGATACGGCGCATCCAGCCGGGATTGACCGGCTGCCGGGTGATGCCGACCGCCGCTTTGCCGCCGAGCAGGAAGCGCAGGATATACGCCGTCGAGCAGATCTGGGAAAGCACGGTCGCGAGCGCCGCGCCGCGCACACCCATGTTCAGCGCAAAGATGAAAACCGGGTCGAGCGCGATATTGACCGCCGCGCCGAGCATGACTGACCGCATCGCCGTCGAGGCAAAGCCCTGGCTCATCGTGATCTGATTGAGGCCGTAGCTCATCACCGCGAACACCGTGCCCGAGACATAGGTCGTAAAATACGCCTCGGCATACTCCCACAGCGCCTCGCTGCATCCGAAGGTGAACAGAATCTGCCGCCGGAACACGAGCAGCGGCACAGTTGCTATAACGCTGAGCGCGAGCAGCAGATAAAAGCTGTTCGCGACGATCTGCCGCGCGCCGTCCATGTCGCGCCGCCCCATGCGGATGCTCATCAGCGGACCGCCGCCGAAGCCGATCAGCGCGCCGAGTGCGGTGATCATCGTCACCACCGGCGCACAGACGCCGACGCCCGCAAGCGCGGCATCGCCTGCGTTCGCGATATGGCCGACATACATGCGGTCCACAACGCTGTATAATATATTGACGAACTGCGCCAGCATCGCCGGTATCGCGAGCTGCAAAACCAGCTTCCCGACCGGCGCGGTGCCGAGAGGGCTGTCAGTCTGGGACATTGGTCCACTCCCCTTTCTGCTCCCTCTATTATAGTGAAATTCGCGGTTGGCGTAAAGAGAAAAATGCCCTGACGAGCGGTCAGGGCATTGCATGTTTTATTTAGGAATGCTGTCGTCATATACGAATGTTGCCGTAATGGCATCCGCATAGATGCAGTTTTTCAATTCTTCGCTGCTATCTGGTTCGATAAACGCATTGATATCTACCGTGTGCGTTGCTCCATCCGTGTTGAACACACGCACAACAAGCGGTATCTCTACATCGACTGCTAAATCGTCGATTGGCTTCTCCTGTCCCCCGACAGCCACTGTCAGGTTGTCCGTTGGCAGTTTGCTCAGCTCGGACGAATCTCCATACTGGGTCGAAGCGCCGCCACTCGGGAACGTCATCTCAATATCATACGCCGCATTGATTGTATCGGCATCATGCCGGAAAATGATTTTGCCAGTGCCGTTATTCAGACCCATGCCATACGCACCGATAGGTTTGTCCATGTTCTGCCACGCATTGCCATCCCATGTGTAGCTGTTGAATGTTATTCCGTTGGCTTCTGTGTTATTGCCGGAAAAATGATACTCTACAACCGCACCCGATTGTTTCTCTGTCGTAGCCTGCTCCACCGGCGTGATGGAAATCGTATTATCCGCCGGCTGCTCCTGCTTCTGTCCGCACCCGCTCAAAATCCCCACAAGAGCCAGTGCCGCTAACGCTGCGTGCCGTTTTTTCATACGGATCGCCTCCTTTTACTGTTGTGCTTACAGTATAGCAGATTTGGGTGATATTGTCTATTTCCAGACCATGCAAAATCTGCGCTTGCTTCTGTGCAAAGTAACGGCAAAAAAGCGCTCCGGCAAAGCCGGAGCGCTTTCGATGCAAATATTTACTTCGCGTATCTGCGGAAGGAAATTAACCGTTCTTGCGAGCGATTGCCTTCTTAGCAGCCTCTACGATGTGAGCAGCGGTCAGACCGTACTCCTCGCGCAGGAAGGACTCAGCGCCTACCTGACCGAAGCGATCCTCTACGCCTACCATCTCCATCGGAACCGGGTTGTTCTTGATAACAACGTTAGCAACAGCAGAACCCAGACCAACCTTGACCTGATGGTTCTCAGCGGTTACGATAGCGCCGCACTCAGCAGCGGAGTCGAGGATGAGCTGCTCGTCGAGCGGCTTCCAGGTGAACATATCGATGACCTTGGCGGAGATACCCTCAGCAGCCAGCTGCTCCTGAGCCTTCAGAGCCTCGTCGACCATGATGCCGGAAGCGATGATAGCAACGTCCTTGCCTTCCTTCAGGGTAACGCCCTTGCCGATCTCGAAGTCAGAGCCGTCGCCGTAAACGGTGGTGAAGCCCTTGCGGATCATGCGCATGTAGGAGAACTTGCCGGATGCTGCCAGCTTCTTGGTCAGGCAGTTGATCTGAGCGTAGTCAACCGGGTCGATAACGACTGCTTCCGGTACGGACATGTACAGAGCGCAGTCCTCGAACGGCATATGGGTGCCGCCGTTGTATGCAGCGCATACGCCGGGATCAGAGCCGATCACGTGTACCGGCAGCTTAGCGTAAGCTGCGGACATGAAAGCCTGGTCAAATGCACGGCGGGATGCGAAGCAGCCGAAGGAGTGCATGAATACGGTGCGGCCGGTAGCGGCCAGACCTGCTGCAACGCCCATAGCGTTAGCCTCTGCGATACCTGCGTTTACGGTCTGCTCCGGGAAAGCCTTTGCCAGCTTGCCGGTGTTGATGCAGTTCTCAAGGTCGCAGTCTACGTGCATTACCTTGCTGTCCTTCTCCATGAGGTCCAGCATAGCGGTAACGAAACCGTCACGGTTGTTACGAGAGTCCTTCTCGTGCTTGCCAATCAGAGTAAAGCTCATGTTTATTACCTCCCTTACTGTGCCTTGATCTCTGCGAGCTTCTTCTCAGCAGCAGCAATGGCTTCATCCCACTGCTCCTTGCTCGGCTGAGAGGAGTGCGCGCCGGTGCCTTCAGCGAACGTTGCGCCGAGGCCCTTGACGGTATTCAGCACAATGCAGGTCGGAACGCCCTTGGTGTCGTAAGCGAGCTGGATTGCGTCGTAGATCTGCTCTACGTCGTTGCCGTCCTGAAGTTCGATTACGTTCCAGCCAAAAGCGTCAAACTTGGCGCCGATGCCCTTGCCATGGCTCATGACCTTGTCAACTGCACCGTCGAGCTGATACTTGTTGTCGTCTACGAAGCAAATGAGGTTGTCGAGCTTGTAGTGAGCTGCGAACTGAGCAGCCTCCCAAACCTGACCCTCGTCGCACTCGCCGTCGCCGACGAATACGAATACGTGGTTGTCGCGGCCGTCGAGCTTGTTGCCGAGAGCGGCGCCGGTAGCGGTAGACATGCCCTGGCCCAGAGAGCCGGTGGTCAGGTCAACGCCCGGGGTCTTGGTGCGGTCGGTATGGGACGGGAAGTTGGTGTGCGGCTGGTTGAGGGTATAAGCCTCCTCGACCGGATAGAAGCCCTTCAGGCCGAGGGTAGCGTACATAGCCGGACCTGCGTGGCCCTTGGACAGTACGCACCAGTCACGATCCTCCCAGTGCGGGTTCTTCGGATCTACCTTCATAACCTCACCGTACAGAACTGCCAACGCGTCGATAACGGACATTGCACCCGGTACATGGCCGAAGCCAAGCGAACCGACGGTCTTCAGGGTCTCCACACGGATTTCCTGAGCAAATACGCGAAGCTCCTGCATCTTTTCTGCTTTCTGCATTGCATACACCTGCCTAATTCATAAGTATTTTCTCTTATCGCGCCGTGACGCAGTGTGCCGCGCCGGCGCACAGCGGCGCCTTACCGCTGTATACGATTACAGTGTATCACCAAACCGCTCAGATTTCAACCGAAAATCGTGTTTTTTCAGATAAAAATTCCGCTCTCCTCTGCCGCTGCTGCGTCGATTTTCCGCGGAAATGCGAAAAAAACGTATTTTTTTATCCATCTCCCGTCTCGCGTTTTCCGTCCTTTTTACAGAAAATCCCGGGGCTTCTCTGCCTGTTTTCCGCCATTTGCTGCGAAACTCTGCACTTTTCTGTATATTCGTGCAGTCACGAAAAACCACAACTTACCCATCATCTCACCTTTTTTATTTTTCGAAATAAAATTTTACGGCCCTTAAACCCCTGTGTTTTCGTTATTTTCACCAGTTTTTCATCCTGCACCGCCTGTCTCTTTGCTTTTTCACCAAATTTTACCCCTGATTTCTGGCTTTCTGTGCAGTAGACAACTTGCGCATAATTTGATAAACTATAAAGGTACATTGTGGACTTGTTTGGATATTTTTCAAGGAGCAGCATGAAAATGAAGGTCAGCCGATTGAACTCCATAGAGCAGTATGTGATCTCGCGCGAAACCGTCAGCATCGACGAGTTGTGCGAGGTTTTCGGCGTGTCCAAAAATACCATCCGCCGCGATCTGAACGAGCTGGAAATGCGCGGCCATATTACAAAGGTATATGGCGGCGTGACCGCGACCGTGCCCTCGGGCGCGGTGCCGACCCCCATCCGCTCCAGCCTCAACACCGTGGACAAATCGCTCATCGGCCGTCTGGCGGCAGAGGAGGTTGAGGACGGCGACACCATCTTCATCGACTCCGGCACGACCACGCTCTGTCTGCTGCGGTTTCTCGTGGCGAAAAAGCGCATCACGATCATCACGCACTCGCTCGGCGCACTGAGCGAGGCCTCCAAATACGATAACCTCAACATCATTTCGCTCGGCGGCATTTACAGCCCCACGACCGACTCGTTCGTCGGCCTTTCCGCGATCGAGGCACTGTCCTCCATGCGCATCAACAAGGCGTTCATGGGCGCGACCGGCGTTTCGCTGACCGCCGGCATGACCAACACGACCTTCCTCGAGGCCGAGATCAAGCGCGCGGTCGTGCATCGCGCCGACAGCATCTACGGCATGGCGGACTCGTCCAAGATCGGCCGCGAAGCCATCGTCACCTTCTGCCACCTCAAGGATCTCACCGCGTTCATCACCGACCGCGAACCGCCGAAGGAATACGTCGACCTGTGCCGTCAGGAAAACGTCAAGCTCCGCTACGAATAAAAATTTGAGATGAATTTGCCCCCGGCAGAAAATCTGCCGGGGGCTTTATTTTGCATTATTATATCAGATTGCCCGTCAGCACACGGTTGATGAGCGCGACGATCTCGTTTTTCAGGATAGGCTGCGGCTCGGTGATCCACTTTTCCATCATGCCGACGATGCCGGTCGCGAGAAAACGCGCCGCATAAGCGTCCTCCACGCTTCGGAACGGACGCATTTCCAGATGGCACTCCTCGAGCACCGTGATCATCTTGCGTCCGAAGCCTTCCACGCCCGCGCCGCGCACGAGCGCGCGGACAATCTCGCGGTTCTCCTCCAGATAATCCACCGCACGCGCCAGGACCGGCTGAAGATTGCTCGTCCCGCTCGGATGCAGATCCGCGATCAGCTCGCGGAAATCCTCGATCATCTCCGCCTCGATCTTTTCGCGCAGATCATATACATCGCGGTAATGCGCATAGAATGTGCCGCGGTTGATGTCCGCCTCGCGGACCACGTCGGTTACTGTGATGCTCTGAAAATCCTTCTGCTGCATCAGCCGGGTCAGAGCCTGCCGCAGCAGCTTTTTCGTGCGCCGTATGCGCTTATCCTCCTGTACTGCTCCTGTCATTTTCCCTCTCCTCCGTTCAGACTGCGTTCAGCTTTTCTCTGTCCCCTTCGGCTAAGCGCACGTTATTGAACATTTTCTTTCTCTTTGTTCTTTTACATACACATTATTTATATTTGCCTATTGTGTTCGTTAACCTTATGTACTATACTATATCACGAAAAGAAATCCGATACAATATCTATTTTCCCGAAAGTTGGTGTTTTCCTTGTGAAACTTAACGGACACAATCCGGTTGATTTAATCATTAACCACAGAAAACTGATCGAAAAGGTATTTACCATACTCGTCGTGTTCAGCCTCATCTGCATCCCGATGGTCGGCATCAACTACGACCTGACCAAGTACCTTCCCGACTCCTCCCCGTCCGCGCAGGCGCTCGACATCATGGAGGACGAGTTCACCTATCCCGGCATGGGCCGCGTAATGCTCCATGACGTGACGCTTTACGAAGCGAAAAACATCAAGGACCGCATCGCAGATGTTGAGGGTGTGGACATGGTCATGTGGGCCGACATGACGGCCAACATCTACGGTTCGAGTGAATTCATCGACTACGACGACATCGACGACTACTATCACGAGGACGACCAGTCCGCCTACATGGACGTCATCTTCAAGGACAAGGACTCCTCCTCTCAGACGCACAAGGCCGTCCGCCAGATCGAGCAGATCGTCGGCGACCGCGGACTCGTCGCCGGCTCCGCCGTATCCGACACCAACCTCGGCCCGACCATCAACAAAGAGGTCGCGCGCGTCATGGTGCTCGCGGTCATCATCATTTACATCATCCTGACCATCACAACGACCTCGTGGTTCGAGCCGGTGATGTTCCTGTCCGTTCTCGGCATCGCCATCATCATCAACATGGGCTCGAACATTATCCTCGGCGAGATCTCGTTCCTGTCCAACGCGGTCGGCGCGGTGCTCCAGCTCGCCTGCTCGATGGACTATTCGATCTTCCTGCTGCACTCGTTCACGCAGGAGCGCGCGCAGGGCATCGAGCCGGAGCAGGCCATGGCGAACGCATGGCGCAGCGCGTTCTCGTCCATTTTCGCCTCCGGCATGACGACGATCGTCGGCTTCGCGGCGATGTGTCTGATGAACTTCGGCATCGGCCCGGACATGGGCGTTGTCCTCGCCAAGGGCATCACCATCAGCCTGATCACTGTGCTGCTGCTCATGCCGGCGCTCATCCTGCGCTTTCAGGACATCGTTGCCAAAACGCAGCACCGTCCGTTCCTCCCGCAGCAGAGCCGCGGCATGGGCAATTTCGCCTACCGCATCCGCCGTCCGCTGTTCATCCTCGTGCTGCTCATCATCATCCCGTGCTACATCGCGCAGGGCATGGCGAACTTCACCTACGGCAACGAAGCGGTCGCGAACTCCCCCGGCACGCCGGTCTATGAGGCCGAGCAGCAGATGAACGCCGCCTACGGCAAGAGCAACATGATGATCGCGCTCGTCCCGCTCGACAGCAGCCTGACCGAAAAGGCGATGACCGACGAGATCGACGACCTGCCTTACGTCAAGTACGCGCTCAGCCTGTCGTCCGTTCTGCCCGAGGGCATCCCCGAGGACTTCCTCCCTGAGAACATCACGAGCATCATGCACTCGAAGAACTGGGCGCGCGTGATCATCAACGTCCGCTCCTCCGGCGAGAGCGACGACGCGTTCAAGTTTGCCGACAATATCCGCGGCATCGTGGATCAATACTATCCGAACGAACAGACCTACCTCGTCGGCGTCACCCCGTCCACGCAGGACATCAAATCCATCATCGTGCCCGACTACAACCGCGTCAATATCGTTTCGCTGCTCGGCGTCGCGCTCGTTGTCGCGCTCACCTACAAGGCGCTCATCCTGCCCTTCGTCGTTCTCATCCCGATCGAGTGCGCGATCTTCATCAATACCGCTCTTCCGTACATCTACGGTCAGCGCACGATGTACCTCGGCTTCATCATCGTCGGCTGCATCCAGCTCGGCGCGACCATCGACTATTCCATCCTGCTGACCGGCAACTATCTGGACGCGCGAACGCAGGGCGACAAAAAGGAAGCCGCCATCCGCGCCGTCTCGATGAGCGCGGAGTCGGTCATGACCTCCGGCATGATCGTTATGACCGTTGCCTACGGCCTGTACTTTATGACCTCGGTCGAGGCGATCTCCAGTCTGGGCCGCCTGATCGGCCGCGGCGCGTTCATTTCGGTCATCATGGTACTGTTCTTCCTGCCGATGTGTCTGATGATCTTTGACCGGTTCATCGTCAAGCCTGACCACGCGGAACGAAAGCACGCGAAGATGAACCGCATCCATGCGATGAAGATCAAGCTGCCGACGCTCAGCGCGCTGCATGAGCAGCGTCTGCGCCTGCATCAGCAGATCCGCGAAAACCGTCATGCACGCCACAAGCAGACGCGCGCCAAGTGGAACAATCTGCTCCACGGCAAGGGCTTCACCCTGCCCGAGCAGCCGGATAACGGCGAGGGCATCGAAACGCCCGAGACCGCGAAGCACACGCTGCCGAAGCGCGTCCGCATGCGGCTGAAGGCACGGCTCGACCGCCGCAAGGCGCGTCTGAGCGACCTGATTTCCGCAAGAAAGAACGACAACGATAAGAGCAACACGGAGGAAAACGACAATGAAAAGAAATAAGCTGCGCCGCGTCACCGCGACCGCACTCTTGCTTTCGTTCGCGCTGCCGCAGTGCGCCCAGGCCGCCGCTCCGACAGTCGAGACCGACGAAACCGTATACATCAACATGGACTACTACGGTGCGCCGACCAACACGCGCATCGTCAAGGGCGTAAACCTCAACGGCCACACCGAATTCACGGATTTCGGAGACTACAAGGACGTTTACAATATGTCCACCTTTGACGAGCCGACCCTCAAGGAGGACTCGGTCTACTGGAAGCTGAACACCGACAAGAACCGCTTCTACTACGAGTGCATCCCGAACGACACGGTCAACATCCAGATGCCGTGGAACTTCGATGTTTCCTACAAGCTCAACGGCGTTCCGGTCGAAGCAGACCAGTGCGCCGGCGCGAGCGGCACCATTCAGATGGACATTCACGCCGTGCCGAACACCTACGCGAGCGACTACTACAAGAACAACATGATGCTGGTCTGCGCGACCGGCATCGACATGAGCAAGGCGCTCTCCATCGACGCGCCGGGCGCACAGATCCAGTCGTTCGGCACCTACAAGCTCGTCATGTTCATGGGTCTGCCGGGCGAGGAAAACACCTTCACCGTCCGCATCGGCTCGAATGACTTCGAGAGCATGGGTCTCATCATGTTCATGACCCCGGCGACCACCTCCGCACTCGACATCATGTCCAGCATGCGCGACATCAAGGACCGTCTGGAAAATTCGGGCGACAACCTCTATACCGGCGTCAGCTCCATGCTGAGCACCATGCAGGCCGTGCAGGGCAGCCTTTCCTCGATGTCGAGCGGCATTTCCGGTATCGATCAGGTGCGCAAACAGCTCATCAAGGACCGCGGCACACTCGACCCGAGAACGGATGCGGCGCTGAACGCGCTCGATGAGCTGACCGGCAAGTCCGACTCGCTCATCCCCGAGCTGAACTCCGCCAAGGAGACGCTCACTGCCCTCAACGCCACCACGAGCAGCATCCTCACCACCCTCGAGGAGTCCGGCGAGGATATTCCTGAGTACCAGAAGCTGCTGAACGACGTCAAGACCTCGCTCGGCAATCTGGAGAATCTGTTCGACGACCTCGACGACGAGACCGACAACAGCAGCTGGACCATCGCCCAGATCCGCAGCGCGAGCGAGGATTTGAGCAAGGAACTCGAAGCGCTGACAAAGGACCTCAAGAGTCTGTCGGGCAGTCTGGATGACCTTGATCTGGAAACCCCGGTTTCCACCGAACTGAAAAACTACGTCTCTGCTATGACCTCTTCGACCGCTCAAAGCGCTGGCAAAGATGCTTCTCAGAAAAAATATCTTGAAATCATGTCGACCATTACGCGTGACATGTCTGATGAAGAAAAAGCTGAAATCGAAGAAAAAGCCAAGGCCGAAGCGGCTAAGGCAGGCGAAGCTGCCGGTGCCGCCGCTGTTCAGTCCTCGGCAGCCTACAACAACGCTCAGGCGCTCGCCGCACTCATGACCGGCATCAAGAGCGGTTCTTCGGCTGTCACATCCGACATGCAATCCATGACCAAGCAGCTCAAAAGTGTCACAGAGGAAATGTCCGACCTGCTCAACGCGACGAACTCCCTGCTCAAGGACCTTGAGGACATCGCGGACGTATTCGACGAGTATAAGGGTCTGCCGCAGGACTTCACCGCTGAGGGCAAGAAGCTGACCGAGCTTGCGAACGGCTCTCTCGACCGCGTGAACAAGATGCTCGCCGATATTCCAGCGCTGCGCGAGTCGCTCGACAGCCTCACCAAGACCGCGACTGCTTCCATCGACAAGACGACCGACCTCATGAGCTCGACCACCAAGGCGCTCTCGACCTCCTACGACCTCATGAACACCGCCAACAGCGTGCTCCGTTCGGTCCGCAGTCAGGCGGACGCCAGCACCCAGACCACGATCGACAGCCTGCTCGATACGCTCGGCAAGCTCTCCGGTTCGACCGCATCCGGTCAGATGCAGACCGCGACCAACTCCATCCACTCCGCCGTCAAGGACGCAGAGACCGACCTTGAGGACGACACCAACGTGCTCAACATCGACACCTCGGCTGACCTCGAGTCTGTCACCTCGAGCATGAACCCCTCCCCGTCCAGCCTTCAGTTCATCCTGCGCACCGAGGAGATCTCGGTGGACGATGATGACGACGACGGCATCTCCGATCAGGACGCCGCAGACGAAGGCGTATTCTCCCGCATCTGCAACATCTTCAAAAAGCTGTTCACCGCCATCACCGGCGTGTTCGCGTCGGACGATTGACCGCATACTGCAAAGCACCGCTTCCACATGGAGGCGGTGCTTTTTTACGCAGAAAAACACCTCGCAGACAGCATTTCTGCGAGGTGTTCGTTTTTATGCCTGCGCCGCGTCGTTCAGACGGGACAGGTACTTGTTCTGATAGAACTTCAGCTTGCTCTCAAACTGAGGACCGGACTTGAACTCCGCCTTCGCATAGGCGTGCGTGTCGAATTCCTCTGCGCCCTCGACGAGCTGAATGGTGTAGATCGCGATGTTCGAGCAGTGATCGCTGATCTTCTCAAGGTCGTGCACGATGTCGAGGAAGTGAATGCCGGTCTGCATCGTGCAGCCGCCCTCGCCAAGGCGCTCGATATGGCGGCTCTTGAGCTGCTCCTTCATGGTATCGACGACCTCCTCGAGCGGCTCAACGCTGCGCGCGAGCGAAACCGACTGCGTAACATACGCCTCGACCGTCATGTCGAGAACCTCGCTGACTGCGTCCGTCATGGCGTGCAGCTCGTTCATCGCGGTCGCGGAGAAGCTCAGACCTGCCTGACGGAACTCGTCGGCGCGGTCGAAGATATTCTGCGCATAGTCGCCGATCTTCTCGAAGTCGGACAGCGAGTGCATCATCTCTGCGCTCTGGCGGCGCTGATCGACCGAGCGCACGTTGTGCATCGTGGTCAGGTAGCGGCCGATCTCAACCTCTGCGCGGTCGAGGAACGCCTCGTGTTCGCGGAAGATCTCCTCGCTGGCCGCACTGCCGCCGAACATCGGGTCGATCGCAAGGTGGAAATTGCTCTTCGCCGCCTCGCCCATGTCAGCGATGCAGCGCTGCGCCTGATCGAGCGCGAGAGCCGGCGTGGTAAGGAAACGCGGCTCGAGCTTCGCAAGCGGGTCCTCCTGCGTCTCGCCGGTCGGTACGCTCCACCTTGCGAGCTTGACCAGCAGGCCGGTGAACGGCAGGAACAGCAGGGTGCAGGTCACGTTGAACAGCGTGTGGAAGTTCGCGATGCCGCCCTTGTCGATCGGATTTTCCCAGAACGAGAAGCCGACCGCGTACTGCACGGCGTAGATCGCGACCAGAAACGCGATCGAACCGATGAGGTTGAAGTAGAAGTGCACCATCGCAGTACGGCGCGCGTTCTTCGAGCCGCCGAGCGAGGACAGGAACGCGGTGATACAGGTACCGATATTCTGACCGAGGATGATCGGGATGGCGGCAGAATAGGTGATCGCGCCCGTCGTGGACAGCGCCTGCAGGATACCGACCGACGCCGAGGACGACTGGATGATCGCGGTGACGCCCGCGCCGACCACAACGCCGAGCACCGGGTTGGAGATCGCTGCAAACAGATCGGCAAACTGCGGCAGATCCGCGAGCGGCGCGACCGCGCCCTCCATGACCGCCATGCCGATGAACAGGATGCCGAAGCCGGTGAAAATGTCCGCGATGTCGCGCGTGCGGCGCTTTTTCGCGAGCATCATGATGATAACGCCCACCAGAACGATGATGTAGGCGAGATTTTTCGGCTTGAGCAGATCCATGAACAGGTTGCCCGAGCCTTCACCGCCGCTCAGACGCAGGATCTGCGCGGTGATGGTCGTACCGATATTCGCGCCCAGGATAACGCCGACCGACTGCTTGAGCGTCATGATGCCTGCGTTAACAAAGCCGACCACCATGACCGTCGTCGCAGACGAGGACTGAATGACCATCGTCACGACCATGCCCATGATAAGAGCGGTAAAGACGTTGCCCGTCATTTTTTCCAGAGTTTTTTCCAGCTTGGAACCGGCAGCGCGCTCCAGTCCCTTTCCCATTGTCGTCATACCGTAAATGAACAGCGCCAGTCCGCCGATCATCTGCACGATTGACAGCACATCAAATTCCATACGCTTCCTCCGTTTCACATTCTCTAAATTATCTCTTTACGAAACGCATACATTTTAAGTGTATCAGCAGGAGCGCATCCTGTCAATTCCAAAGGATGAAAAATAAACGCAAACTTTACGCCTGCGCTCGTTCATTATGTTGCATTTCTGCTGCATTCGGCATATTGGTCTATGCCATCCGCATCATGCTGTAATTGAGATACGCCGCAAACAGCAGCCATGCCGCATACGGCATGAGCAGCCTGCCTGCGGCTTTGTCAAGGCGGGAAAACGCTGACAGCGCTGCAAGCACGAGCGCGAGCAGCAGGAGCAGCCACCAGAACGCGACAGCATACTCCTGCGCCCGGAAAAGCAGCGGCCAGACGAAATGCACGGCGAGCTGCACATAATAAAGCATGAGCGCGTTTCGGCTCTCCTGTGTGCCGAGGCGGTGCACTCTGCGGCTCGCCGCCCCCATCAGCAGATAAAGCACGGTCCATACGGCCGGGAACACCCATGCGGGCGGCGCGAGCGGCGGCTGCGGCAGCGCACTGTACTGCGCCATGGCATCCATCGTCAGCACCGCGGCGGCCCCGCCGACAGCAAGCGGCAGCACGGTCAGAAAAATCCCCATTCTCCCCTCTCCTTTGCCTTATCATATGCGGAGAGCGCGAGGATTATCCGGCAGGCTGCCGCCTGCCTGCTCAGAATTCTTTTTTCTGATAAATTTTGATCCCGATCTGCCAGCAGAGGACGTAAACCGCTCCGCAGACCGCGAGACAGCCCGCGAGGAACGCCGTAAACCTGCTCACAGGCCAGCTGTCCATGCCGCCGACCGCCTGTACCAGACGGTTAAACGCCGGATGGTTTTTCAGCGCGGTCAGCGCGATGATCGGCACCCACACGACGCCCAGCAGAAAATACCGGCCGCGTTCCGTGCCGAAGCGCAGGATGAGGTCAAATTCGATGCCCATCAGCAGCAGAGCAACTGCCTCGCAGGCAAGCAGGCCGAGCAGGTTTTCCGCAAGCGAACCGTCGCGGTGCACTGCGCTGAACACCATCGTCAGAACCACACCGAGCAGAAACATCGCGGCGTTAAGCGCAAGGCTGACCGTGAACTTGCTGCTCACGATATCGCGCCGCGAGACCGGCAGCGTCAGGCTGAGCCTGTCCCAACCGTAGGCGTGATCCGTGCTCATCAGCGTCGCCGGACCCATGACCGACAGCATCGTGACCATGAACGGAATGAATGCGCTGCCTCCATAGGCAAACGCCGCGACTGCCATGACAGCGAATACCCACAGCAGCGCCTTCATCGAACGGCGGATACTTATCCAGTCCGCAAAAAGCATCGCCTTCATTATGCTTCCTCCCCTCTCGTCAGAAACAGCATGATCTGTTCCACGCTGACCGGTTCGACCGGCCAGTTTTCCGGAATGCCGTCCCGTTTGACCAGTGCTTCGCAGCCAAATGCGCCCTTTCGCACCGCCCGGACTGCGTCCGGGTCGAGCGCGTTCAGCTGCTCCTCCGTGCAGCGCAGCACGCCGTGGCGGTCGATCAGCTCGTCCCGTCCCTCGCTCAGCAGTACGCGGCCGTGATGGATGAACGTGATATTGTCCGCGATCTTGTCGAGGTCACTCGTGATGTGGCTGGACAGCAGCACGGCGTGCGTTTCGTCCTGCATGAAATCGTACAGCAGGTCGAGCACCTCGTCCCTCACGACCGGGTCAAGTCCGCTCGTCGCCTCGTCCAGAATCAGCAGCTCCGCGCCGTGCGAGAGCGCCGCTGCGATGGACAGCTTCATTTTCATGCCGCGCGAATAATCCTTGATGGCCTTGCGGCGGTCGATGCCGAAGCGGTCGAGATAGGTCTCGAACTGCGCCCCATCCCACGCGCGGTAGGCTCTGCCGAGCAGCGTGTCCACCTGCGCGGCGTTCATCGTGCTCAGAAAGCCGCCGTCCTCCAGCACCGCGCCGATGCGCTCACGCACCGCCGCATCCTCCGCGCGTCCGCCGAGCACCTCAATCTCGCCGCTGTCCGGCCGCACAAGGTCGAGAACGGTCTTGATGAGCGTCGTCTTTCCGGCGCCGTTTTCGCCGACCAGACCCATCACGCAGCCGCGCGGCAGAGTCAGATTGACGCTGTCCAACGCAAATCCTTCGTATTTTCTGGTCAGTCCTCTGATTTCGAGTGCGTTTTTCATTGATTCCCCTCCTCAAAAGCCGTCTGTGCGATCTCCATGAACTCCTCCGCGGTCACTCCGCCCTGCTTCGCCGCGCGCACCGCCTGTGCCAGATGCGCCTCCACGGCGCGGAGCTGTTCCTCGCGCAGCCGCGCGCCGCTCACCTGCGCGACAAAGCTGCCGCGTCCGGTCTGCGTGACGATCAGCCCCTCGCGTTCGAGTTCTTCATACGCGCGCTTTGTCGTGATGACGCTGATGCGCAGCTCCCTTGCGAGCAGCCGCATGGACGGCAGCGCCTGCCCTGCCGCAAGCTCGCCCGAGACGATCTTCGCCCGGAGCTGCCGCGTGATCTGTTCGTAGATGGGGGCGCTGTCCGTGTTGGAAAGAATGATGTTCACGCTCTCCCTCCTCCGTTTATTGTATATACTCATTATATACAATATTTACGCTTTGTCAAGTCCCCTGCCGTCGATTATTCAACTTTCACAAACAGCGTTTTCTACAAACCTTTCTCTTTATTTTTGTTGCATATGCTCATTTTCAGCCGTCAAATAAGCACCCGCTAACTTACCGAATATTTAGTCGAAATGACGAAATATTTAGCTTGCATTTGTGCAACTTTCGCGCTATACTGAACTTGTCAAAAGGAAGAGCAAGTAAACGCTCCCCCGTAAAATACATCCTTGCAGCTGCGGCCAGCGCAGCATATCCTAACTTAGATCACCTCTCTTTTTCCTTTCTTTTTACTCTTTTTTCTTTGTGAAATCGAAACTCCCTTTTCGATTTCGCGCAGGAAAGCGAACCGCTCCCGGTTCGCTTTTTTGTTTTAAGACGGTCGAAAAACTGCGTTTTTCCGACAAATGAAAAGGACGCTTTCCGTTTTCAGAAAGCGTCCTTTTCGTTTAACCTTTTTTACTTCTTGATGATCAGCGCCATGAACACGAGGTCGGTGTCTCCGGTGTTGTCGAGCGCGTGGCCGCTGTTGTCCGGGCAGAACGTCACATCGCCGGTCTTGACCGGGAAGGACTTCTCGCCGTCGTTGTACGAGCCTTCGCCGCTCAGGATGTAATAGGTCTCGGTCTCGCCGTGGTGCTCGTGGAAGCCCAGCGTGCAGCCCGGCTCGATCGTTACCTTCGCGTACAGGCCGCACTTGCCGTCGAGCTCCGCTTCGCCGAGCAGGTGCTCGATGATCACATGACCCTTGCCGCCGGCCATCTTCTCTACCTTGTCGATTTTATGCTCGCTTGCAGTCGTCATCATAATAAATTTCCGCCTTTCCTGTCGCCGCTGTTTTGCAGCATTCTTATCATTTCCTATTATAGCGGTTGTTTTTCAAATTGCAAGCGCGGCAGAAAAGATTTTACAAACCGTAAACCGGGAAGCTGATGCGCACCTTGAACTGATCGCCGTCCACCTCGACCTCGAATATGCCGCCGCAGGCCTCGGTGTAGCTCTTTGCTATGGCGAGACCCAGACCGCTGCCCTCGGTCGAGCGCGCGGCATCGCCCCGCACGAAGCGCTCCGTGATTTCGTCGGCGGCGAAGTCCATCTCGTAGTTTGCGGTGTTCTTCACCTCAAAGACCGCTTTTCCGTCCCGCTCGTCGAGCGATACGAACACGCGCGTGCCCTTCATGGCATATTTGACGCAGTTTCCGATGAGGTTTTCCAGCACGCGGCTCATCTTGCGGCCGTCCGCCCAGATGGGCAGCTCTCTTTCGGGCAGCGTCACCTTGAGCACCAGACCGCTGTTCTGCGCCTCCTGCTCCGCGAGCGCCTGCCGCACGAGCGTCACCGCATCCAGACGTTCGCAGACCATCTGCTCCACGCCGGACTGCACCTTGGAAATATCGAACAGGTCGCTCGTGAGGTTTTTCAGCCGCAGGCTCTTCTGATGGATGATCTTCGCGTAGTCGTTCGCCTCCTCCGGCGTCAGCTCCAGCTGGCTGAGCAGATCGGAATAGCTGAGGATGCTCGTGAGCGGCGTTTTCAGGTCGTGGCTGACGTTGGTGATCAGCTCACTCTTCATGCGCTCCGCGCGCACCTCATTCTGAAGCGCCGCCTGCATGCCGTCCCCGAGCGAACCCAGATCCTCCGCCATCGCGGCGAACACGCCCTCCGGCATATCGGTCAGTCGGAAGCTCAGGTCGCCGCCGCGCATTTTTTGCAGCGCCGCAACGACACGGTCAAAGCCGTCGATGCGTCTGATAAGGAAATAGCCTGCCGCGAGGAACCATCCGACGCCGAGCACGAACGCAAAAAACGAGCCGCCCACTCCTGCGAACGCAGCCGCGAGGAAGGCAAGAACGACCGAATAAGCCGTAAAGAGCAGCACGACATTCCGCGTCTTGTAATTGCCGAGAAGGGCCTTCGTGAAGGCGAAGCGCAGCCTGCCGAGGCCGTGCCACATGCCCGTGCACAGCACGCCGATCTTGTTGAAGCACCAGCGAAAGGCGCGGATGCACCAGCTCCTGCGGGCAAGGCTGCCGGCCTTGAGCAGTCGCACGAGCGACAGCGTTAGCTCGAGCGCAAACGCGAACGCCGCGACAAAAAACAGGATAGACGGCAGCAGCAGGAACGAAAGGTCGCCCGAACCGCTCAGCAGCTCGATCATCAGCGCGATATTCAGGCCTGCCGCAGTGCCCAGAACGCTCCAGAACAGCACAACATTCACCTCGACCGGCAGCCGGTCGATGGTAGCGAAGTGAACCTCCTCGTCCTCCGGGCGGCGTCCCGTGACGAACAGCAGATAAACGAACAGCGCCAGCGCGACAACGATCAGCACGATAACCCGATTGATTACGCCGGTAATCTGCGTTTTCTGCGTCTCCCATTCGGCCTTGATGGGCGCCGCCTGTGCATCCGTAAAGCGCACTAGCAGCAGGGTGTTAGACGGGTACGGATGGAACTTATTGAACTTCCAGCCTTCCTCTGCCGCATCCTCCTCGGTGTAATAGCCGAAACTGTCCGTCTCCTCATCGTAAACCTCAAGCGGATAGCCGTAGGCAATTTCCGCGTTGGATTCCACATCGCCACCCGGCCGTGCGATCATGTAAAACGCGGAATTTTTGGCCTCAGTTTCGGTCAGCGCATCATTGCCAACCGTCTTATCGCCCATACGGCCGAAATAGTTTCCTGCAAAATCTGTATGCTGTCTGCTGAACTCCGCAGCATCCATGCCATCCTCAAACGCATTCGTCATTTGAGCACACATTATGCTGAGCTGCTGACGCATGTAGTACGAGTCGGCAAAATCGCTCTCAAAGCGATAGACCATGTTGCTTCCGTTATCAGCCGCAAAATCCGTTATCGTGTCCTCCGTAAGAAACAGTGCGCCTGCGAAGCACCCCACAATGCCCGCAAACGCGATGAATTTTGCTGCCGTACTGCGTAAGATCCCCTTGATGTTCATTTTCACTCGCTCCTCTCTATCTTGTATCCAACGCCCCACACTACCTTCAAATACCGCGGCTCCTTCGGGTTGATCTCGATTTTCTCGCGGATGTGCCGCACATGGACGGCGATGGCGTTGTCGCTGACGATATCGTCATTCCAGCCCTGCCGATAGATCTCCTCGGTCGAAAAGACCCTGCCCGGATGGCGGCACAGCAGCTCCAGTATTTTGTACTCGAGCGGCGTGAGCCGCACCGCCTCGCCATCCACCATTACGCTTTTGCTCTCGGTATCGAGCACCAGACCGCGTATCACGATCTGCGCGGCGGTTTTCTGCATCGCGCCGAGCTGTGTATAGCGGCGCAGCTGACTTTTTACGCGCGCGACCAGCTCGGAAGGATTGAACGGCTTGGTCACATAATCGTCCGCGCCTGCTGTCAGACCGAGTATCTTGTCCGCGTCCTCGGATTTTGCCGAGAGCAGGATGACCGGGATGTTGCGGCTCTCGCGCAGCTTGAGCAGCGTCTTGATGCCGTCCAGCTCGGGCATCATGATGTCGAGTATGATCAGATGGACCGTGTGCGTCATCACGATGTCGAGTGCTTCCAGACCGTTGTACGCCTTCTCGATCTCATAGCCGTCCGCGCGAAGGAAGATCGCGATGCTGTCCACGATCTCGCGGTCGTCGTCCACCACCAGTACCTTCAGCTTTTCCATTTCTCTCTCCCCCTTTCCATGCTTCTATCTTACCACAGGTTTCTGTTGTTTTCCGCAGGGAATTTCTTTCGATTTTATTAAGATTGAAAAAATCCCCTTAAAAGAGGGGATTTTTCAGAGTGCTGTATTTTCTTATAAGCTGTACGCCAGTTCGTTGTAAATCATCTGCGCGGCATACTGACGCGGCAGCGGAGCGTCAATATCTGCCTCTACGCCCTTCAGCAGACCATCCTGATCTGCAAGTTTCATCGTATTGGCCTTCCACTGTGAACCGGTCAGACCGCTCTGCGCTGCATCAACGCCCGAGTATACCAGCAGCATTTTCGCCGCTTCAACCGTAGTTACGGGGGCATCCGGCGCGAAAACCGTACTCGATTTGCCGGCGACGATGCCATAGGCGTAACAGTATTTAATATAGCCGCTTGCCCAGTGGTTATTTACGTCGTTAAAATCTGTAGACATTTTTTCTGCATATGTCGCAGCGCTTGTGCCGCCATTCGTGCGCAGAACGTAGATCATCTTCGCCATCTCCGCGCGCGAGACCGTCTCATTCGGCTGAAACGAGCCGTTCTCATAGCCCTTGATGACGTTTTTCTCGACCAGCGTGTCGATCACCCTGCTGTCGACCTTGATGTCGCTCTGATCGGTGAACGCCGCACCGGCGCACACAGTCGCGGCGCACGCCGCTGCAAGGGTCAGCGCTGCAATCCTCTTTAATTTTTTCATTGGGGTATCCTCCTTTTATTACGGATACGTTTGCGTATCCTGTATATAACATAGTATATTACTCCCACGATTTTTGTCAACATTTTCCTTGCATTTTCTCTGGAGAACGACAAAAAAGACTGACACCGAAGTATCAGTCTTTTATGGAGGTACCACCCAGAATCGAACTGGGGATCAGGGAGTTGCAGTCCCACGCCTTACCGCTTGGCTATGGTACCATGTGGAGCGGCTGACGAGGCTCGAACTCGCTACCTCCACCTTGGCAAGGGGGCGCTCTACCAGATGAGCTACGGCCGCATATCCGGTGCATTTATCCCTGCACCC
>ENA-OQRA01000546-OQRA01000546.1-human-gut-metagenome-genome-assembly--contig:-NODE-546-length-23013-cov-10.036066_pt1 | contig 23013 bp, 17 predicted proteins | sample MGYA00243238_ERZ505106 | MGnify/ENA primary metagenome ERZ505106 (study PRJEB26097, sample SAMN02711298) | human gut metagenome | biome: Gut microbiome | host: Homo sapiens | place: Denmark...
GCGGCGCAGGCATACTTTGTGTATACCAAGCCGTCGCAACGAAGACATTCGTGCTTGCTCCGCCTTTTTTGGCGTGTGTTTTCTTGTGTCAACCGGCCTAACGTCGCCGTTTTTGTCCATGTAAACAGGCGGCGTGTCCTGCGTAAGCTCGACCTCGATGCCGTATTCCGCTGCCGCGCGGCGAAGCGGCTCGGTCACGGCGTCGGCCTCAAATGTGACAGGTGCGCGCACGTCGATCTCCATGACGAGGTTCACGTCCGTGACGCCTATCGTTCCGACATTCATCGTGAGCTTGCCGCTCTCGATATCGGCCAGTGCGCAGCCCATCAGCTCGCCGTTCAGGCTGCTGCCGATGCAGTTCCGGTAAAAACGGACGAACGGACTTTGCGGCAGCAGGGATGCAAGCTTTTCGGCAAGCGCCGCAATGGCGTTTTCGCCGTCCTCCGGCGTGCTGGCGTGGGATGCTTTGCCGCTTGCCGTAATGCATTTCTCCCGGCCGTCGATCAGCAGCCTTGCCTCGCAGTGATCCGGCACGACGTTGCTCGCGCTGCCGCCGCGGATATCCAGAAGTCCGCTTTCTTCAAGCGGCATGGTCAATTTATAGTTCAGCAGCCGCTTTTCCCCGTAGATCGCGGGAAAATCCGCGTCCGGTGTGAAGCCGAACACCGGCAGCTCCTCGTGCTCGCGGTAATAGGCCATATCGTCCCAGTCGCCGGACTCCTCCGACTGCCCGAAGATGATGCGGACACGGCGCTTGAGCGAGATCCCGGCGTCCAGAATATCCTTCATCGCGTAGATGCAGGCGATCGCGGGGCCTTTGTCGTCGCTGACGCCGCGGCCGTAAAGCCGCCCGTTTTCTTCGGTCAGGTCATAGGCAGGATGGCTCCAGCCGGAACCGGCAGGCACGACGTCCAGATGCGCAAGGATCCCGACCACGGTCTCGCCTGTGCCGATCTGCGCCCAGCCGCAGCGGTGATTTTCGCACAGCTTCGTTTCAAAACCGAGCCGGCGGCACAGCTCCAGCGCGTAGTCCAGAGCCTGCGCGCAGCCTGCGCCGTAGGGCGCGTCATCGGACACGTCTATGCCGGCGACGCTCTCTATCCGGCACAGCTCCCGAAGGGAGCGTTTCATTTCTTCGTTGTTCATTTTATTCTCCCAGCAGCGCTTCCAGCCGATGACGGATCAATGATATGAGCCGCTCGGTGTCCGGTATCTCACGCACAGCGGCAGGATCGCACAGGGACGCCAGATCCTTGGGGAGATATCCCTCCTCAAAGACGTCAAGCCCGGCCCGGTACAGGCAGTCGGCAAAGCGGATAAGCTCTCTGTTTCCGTCAAGTTCGCCGCGCTTTTTCAGCGCGCCTGCCCATGCGGCCATGGTGGCCATCGGGTTTGTGGAGACCTTCTCGCCCTTGCGCCAGCGGTAGAAATGCGCCGTGACCGTGCCGTGGGCGGCTTCGTACTCGAAGTTGCCGTCGGGCGAAACGAGCACGCTCGTCATCATGGCAAGCGAGCCGGAGGCGGAGGCGATGAGGTCGCTCATCACGTCGCCGTCGTAATTCTTGCAGGCCCAGATGATGCCGCCGGAGGAGCGGATCACTCTGGCGACCGCATCGTCTATAAGGCAATAGCGGTATTGCAGGCCGACCTGCTCGAAAGCGGAGCGGAATTCCTCGTCGAAGACCTTTTGGAACAGAAGCTTGAAGGTCTGGTCGTAATCCTTGGATATGGTGTCCTTGGCCGAGAACCACAGATCCTGCTTCATGTCCAGCGCATAGGTAAAGCAGGCTCTCGCAAAGGCCAGAATGGAGTCGTCCCGATTGTGCATGGCCTGCAAAACGCCGGGGCCGGAAAAATCAAATACCGTCTGGCGGCTCAGCTCCGTGCCGTGCGAGTCGGTGAACACAAGCTCGGCCTTACCGGCGCAGGGAACGCGGTATTCCGCGGCCTTGTACACATCGCCGTATGCGTGACGGGCGATGGTGATGGGCTTTTCCCAGCAGGCGACCACCGGCTTTATCCGCGAGATAAGTATCGGCGTGCGGAACACCGTGCCGTCGAGCGCCGCGCGGATGGTGGCGTTGGGCGATCTCCAAAGCTTTTTGAGGCCGTATTCCTCCTGCCGCTGGTTGTTGGGCGTAATGGTCGCGCACTTAACGCCGACGTGCAGGCGCTTGATCGCCTCCGCCGCCTGATGGGTCACTGCGTCCTCGGTTTTGTCGCGGTTAGGCAGCGACAGGTCATAGTATTCGGTGTTCAGCTCAACAAAGGGGCATATAAGCTGCTCCTTTATCATCCCCCAAAGGATATGGGTCATCTCATCGCCGTCAAGCTCGGCAATGGGAACCGGCATTTTGATCTTTTCCATAGCTACCTCCTGTTCTGCGCGGCGTAGTGATTCATAAGGCAGCCGGTGAGCAGCAGCTCGCGCTCCTCGGCGTTCGTGTTTTTAAGATACAGGGTGATAGGCTGCGCCTTGCCGCCGTGAACAAGAACGGCAGGAAACTCCTCGTCGCCCCGAGCAACCTTCTCGCGCACGTCGGGAACATAGACAAAGTCGCCGGCGTCGCCGTCAAACGCTGCGCCCTCGGCCAGAGTAAAGGGCAGCATTCCCCAGTTTACGCAGTTGGAGCGATAGCGCTTTGTTGCAAACTCATAGCAGATGTTTGCGCAGCCGCCCAAAACGCGCTGGCAGGAAGCGGCCTGCTCGCGAGCCGAGCCGTCGCCGGGCTTGTTGGCGAATATGACAGAGCCGATATGCATGCGCGCTAACGCACTTTCGGGCAAATTCAAGGATTTCAGCACCTCGGCAAGCGCCGGGGGAACCGCACCGGCGGCGCGAGAGACCTCCAGAGCCTGAGCCGCCTTGGCTCGCGGCACATAATCCGGATCGCGGCGCGACAGCGCAAATTCCGCAAGCTTCAAGGGGTTGGAGCGATAGGAGGATGTCTCGCCGGAGGGAATAAGCTCATCGGTCGTGGTCACCTCGTCGCGCAGGACGGAAGCCACCTGCATGAGAAGATCGTCGGCCAGAGCCGGGATGGCAGGCCACTCTGCAATGTTGGGGCCGTACTTCAAGGGCGCGTCCGGCCGGGCATGTCCGAAGCCGAAGTAGACGCGGCGATCGTATACCTTGCGGTCAAAGCGGCGCTGCACCGGCGCAGGCGGCATGTAGTCCACGTCTGCTGCCGAGGTGAGAACGCCGTGATTTCGGGCTGTGGCGGCAATGGAGCGCGCGTCCATGAGAATGACGCCGGCAAGCTGACCGTCCGCAGGCTTTGAACCCTCTCGGTTGGGGAAGTTTCGGGTGGTGTGGCGGATTGACAGGCCGTTGTTTGCAGGTACATCCCCCGCGCCGAAGCAGGGGCCGCAGAAGCAGGGCTTGAACAGCGCGCCGGAAGCCAGCAGCGACTGCTGCACTCCGTTTTCCATAAGCTCCAGATTCACCGGCACCGAGGGCGGATATACCGACAGGGAGAAATAGCCGCTGCCGGTGTCGTGACCGTTCAGAATGGCGGCGGCCTCGGCGATGTTGTCATACATGCCGCCGGCGCAGCCGGCTATGATGCCCTGATCTACCATGAGCTTGCCGTTTACCAGCTTATCGGTCAGGTGCAGTCCGGCCTTGCCGCCGAACTGGGCCTCGGCGCGCTTTTCCACCTCGCGCAGATGGTCGCCCGGATCGTGGATAAGCTCGCGCAGCGTCACGGCCTCGGACGGGTGGAACGGCAGCGCGGCCATAGGCTCCATGCGGCTGAGGTCGATGGTGATCATACCGTCGTAGTACGCGCCGTCCTGCGGATGCAGCGCGGTAAACGTCTCCGGCCTGCCGTGGATGGCAAGGTACTCCGCCACGGCGTCGTCGGTCTCCCATATGGAGCTGAGGCAGGCGGTTTCCGTGGTCATAACGTCGATGCCGATGCGATAGTCCATGGGCAGCTGCGATACGGCAGGGCCTGCAAACTCCAGCACCTTGTTCTTTACAAAGCCGTTTTTGTACACCGCGCCGCACAGCGCGATGGCCACGTCATGCGGCCCTACGCCTTGGGGCGGCTGCCCGGTGAGCCAAACAAGTATGACCTCCGGCGCGGCAATATCATATGTGTTGCGCAGCAGCTGCTTTACGATCTCGGGTCCGCCCTCGCCGATGCCCATGGTGCCGAGCGCGCCGTAGCGCGTGTGGCTGTCGGAGCCGAGGATCATGCGGCCGCAGCCGCTCATCATCTCTCGTGCATACTGGTGGATGACCGCCTGATTTGCAGGCACATAATCTCCGCCGTATTTCACGGCGGCGGACAGGCCGAACACATGGTCGTCCTCGTTGATGGTGCCGCCGACAGCGCACAGGCTGTTGTGGCAGTTGGTCAGCACATATGGCACCGGAAACTCCGTCATGCCGCTGGCTTTGGCGGTCTGGATGACTCCCACATAGGTGATATCATGGGAAATGAGACTGTCGAATGTCAGGTGCATCGATCCGTCGCCGCAGGGTCTGTCATGGCGGCGGAGGATCTGATAAGCCATGGTCTTGTCCCGGCCGGCAGGAAAGACGGCTTCGGCGGGCGTCGGCACGCCGCCTTGCAGGGTGACGCCTTTGTTCTGAAGCTTAATCATATGGTCACGCTCCTTTTAGGAGAAATTTTGTAGACGTTATTGATGTTACAATTACAATGTATCAGTATAGCAGATTATTCTCGGATTGCAACTGAAAAATGAAAGTTAAAAACATAATTATTGCATTTTTGCTCGTGGGCGCCTCGATTTAATGAAATTTTTTGGCGTTTTATGAATTTTTAAAAATTTTATCTTGCAAAGCGCTCTGCGCCGCGCTATAATCAGACCATTAAATCTAAAGACCCGCAGGCACTGCGGAGGGAAAGGAAGGCATCATGGCTGAAAAGGATACCGATATTCTGGAGCGTTACACGGAGCCGCTGAGCCACCGAATTCAGAAGGAATATGCCATTGGCGACGAGTTTTATCACGGCGAGGTCAAAAAAGGCCTGCGTAACAGCGACGGTACCGGCGTGCTGGTCGGCGTCACCAAGGTCGGCAGCGTACAGGGCTACCTGCTGCAGGACGGCCAGAGAGTGCCCACCCCCGGGCGGCTGTATTATCGCGGCATCGAGCTGCACGATATCGTTGAGGCGCACCGCAAGGCCGGCACTTTCGGCTTCGAGGAGGTAGCGTATCTGCTGCTTATGGGCTATCTGCCCACGCAGGATGAGCTTGCCCGCTTCAACGGCATCATGAGTCAGGCGCGCAAGCTGCCGGACGGCTTTACCGAGGGCATGATCATGCGTCACCCCAGCAGCAACATGATGAACGAGCTGGCGCGCAGCGTGCTGAGCCTGTATTCCTACGATCCTGATCCGGACAGCACCTCCATCGAGAACCTGCTTTTGCAGTCGGTTAAGCTCATCGGTTGCTTCCCGTCGATCGTTGCCAATTCCTACGCTGTGAAGCGCCATTATTTCCATGGCGACTCTCTGCACATCCATTTCCCCGTGCCCGAGCTGTCCACTGCGGAGAATTTCCTGCGTATGATCCGGCCGGACACAAACTACACAGAGGAAGAAGCGCATTTGCTGGACATGATGCTGATGGTCCATGCAGAGCATGGCGGCGGCAACAACTCCACATTCGTCTGCCGTGCCATGACCTCCAGCGGAACTGACACATACAGTGCGATCGCCGGCGCCGTCGGCTCACTTAAGGGCCCTCTCCACGGCGGCGCCAATGCCAAGGTCATGGAGATGTTCGGCTATATCAAGGAGAACGTTGACCCGCATGACGACGGCTCTATCCGTGACTATCTGGTAAAGCTGCTGAATAAGGAAGCCGGCGACCGCTCCGGCAAGCTGTACGGACTGGGCCACGCGGTGTACACCATATCCGACCCCCGTGCCGAGCTGCTGAAGAAATACGCGCAGCATATGGCCGAGATCAAGGGCTACGCCGAGGAATTTGCCCTTCTGCAGAAGGTCGAGGAGCTGGGCATTCCGCTGCTTCAGGAGCGCCGCCGCGACGCAACGCCCATGTGCGCAAATGTGGATATGTACTCGGGCCTTGTGTACACCATGCTGGGCATCCCCCAGGATGTATTCACGCCGCTGTTTGCCTCCGCCCGTATAGCCGGCTGGTGTGCCAACCGTATGGAGGAGCTGCTGACGTGCAGCCGCATCATGCGTCCCGCCTACCGCGCAGTCAGCATCAAAGGGCATTACATACCAATGGAGCAGCGCAAGTCTCATCTTCCGGAAAACGCATGAATTTTATGCTTACGCCTGTGTGAAATGAAATGAAAAAACAGACCCGGGGCGGCAGAAATGACGCGCCCCGGGTCTGCTTTTAACTTTTTGCTCCATATTCAAAACGAAGAAATATTGCGTATTTGCGTAATTGATCGCTGCGCCGGAGACCCGGCGCAGCTTATTTTTTGCCGCTTTGGAACTATATCTTCATGCAGACGTCCCATGCGCGCCAGATGACCGTGCGCAGGTTGCCGATGGCAACGCAGTCGCCGACGCGGTAGGCCTTCTTGTTGTCCTTGCCGCCGACGGGGGTGGGAACAAAGCCGATGCCGTTTACAACGCTGTCGCACTCGACGAAGGTGGTCTCGCCGGTCTCGACATTTTTAACGGTGCAGCCCTTGTCCGTTATCTCGGTAACGGTCGAGTGCAGGTAAACGGGAACCTTGTGGTATTCCATAGCGTCGCGCAGGAACGAGGTGTTTGCAAGGCAGGTCGCCTGAGCGGCAACGAGGTCGCCGGCGTATTCGACGATTATCGGGTGCTTGCCGAAGTTGAGCAGCATATCGTAAGCCGCCTCGCAGGAGGACTGGCCGCCGCCGATGAACAGGACCTTATCGCCGACATCGACCTTGTCCTTGAGCACCTGGGTGAAGGTGAGCGCCTTGTCAAAGCCCTTGATGCTGGGCATCATGCGCGGGACCGAGCCGCTTGCAACGATGATATCGTCATAGCCGCGCAGCACGCCGAGGTCGTTGATTTCGGTGTTGAAGCGCACGTCGATGCCCTGCTTTTCGATCTCGTTTTTATACCAGCGGATAAGCTCCTTGTCGTTTTCCTTGAAGGTCATTGCCGATGCCGTGAGGAACAGGCCGCCAAGCTCGTCGGTCTTTTCAAAGATGGTGGGGATGTGGCCGCGCTGCTTGAGCACGAGGGCGCACTCCATGCCGCCGATGCCGCCGCCGATTATTGCGACCTTCTTGGGGTTCTTGGTGGGCACGATCTTGTAGCGCGTGTGCTGCATGGTGGTCGGGTTCAGCGCGCAGCGCGCAAGATGCATCGAGTCGTTGAAGTGCTGAACGTTCGGGGTGCCTGCGAATTTGGCCATGTTGAAGCAGCCGTTGTGACAGCGGATGCAGGGCTTTATCTCGTCCTCATGGCCTTCCTTGATCTTGTGGATCCAGTCGTGGTCAACAAGGTTCTGGCGCGCGATCGCGACAGCGTCGAGCTTTCCGGCCTCGATCTCCTCGGCGGCCTTCACGGGATCCATGCGGCCTGCGCACACGACGGGCTTGTCGGTGAATTTCTTTATATGCTCAACATACTCAAGGTTGCAGTTGTCGGGCATATACTGAGGCGGATGTGCCCAGTACCATGCGTCGTAGGTGCCGTTGTCGCAGTTGAACATGTCATAGCCTGCGTCGGCAAGATATTTTATGGCCTTTTCGGACTCTTCCATGTCGCGTCCGAACTCCTTGAAGTCCTTCTCGTAAGGCATGGCGCCCTTGCCCCAGTCCTTGGTCTTGGAAACAACGGAGTAGCGCAGGGAAACGGGGAAATCATCGCCGCAGGCGGCCTTTATCGCCTGAACGATCTCGACCGGGAAGCGGAAGCGATTCTCAAAGCTGCCGCCGTACTCGTCGGTGCGGTAGTTCATGTTTGAAATGGTGAACTGGTCGAGCAGATAGCCCTCGTGAACGGCGTGGATCTCAACGCCGTCAACGCCTGCGTCCATGAGCTTCTTCGAGGTCTTTGCAAATGCCTCGACCTGATCGTGGATCTCCTTTATGGTCATGGGGCGGGACTTGATCTCGTCATACCAGCGGTTCGGCGTTGCGGAAGCGGAAGCGGTTATGTAGTCAAGGTCGGCTACCGGGCTTGCGAGCTTGCCGAGAATGGGGTGCTTGAGCAGAGCTACCATGGGCTTTGTTATAGCCATCGAGCGGCCCATGCCTGCTGCCAGCTGGATAAAGAGCTTGGAGCCGGTCTTGTGGAACTCGACCATGTACTCCTTAAGGTCTTTGAACATCTTGTTGTTCTGATACAGCCAGCGGCCGCCGATGGGATCCTTGATGCACTGCATGCCGGGCAGGATAAGGCCGACGCCGTCCTGCGCGCGGTTGAGCAGGAAGTATGCCGCTTCCTTGTCGAGGTGGCTCGGCTCCATCCAGCCGAACAGGGACGTTCCGCCCATAGAGCACTGAACTATTCTGTTCGGTATCTCGACATTGCCGATCTTCCAGGGTGTAAATAGAGCGTTGTACTTGGAATTCATGTTTTTCCCCTTCCGTTTTTATGTTTTTTTTATTTAATGGTCGGTGCACCGCACCGACAGGTCTGCAATTATGCTATATTTCGACATTTTTTGCGGCGAATGCCCGTGTGAACATTTCGCACATCGCGTACAGCCTTTCGCGCGCATCAAGCTCGCTCACGCTCGGCACGCCTACCGTGAGGCGCTGCATAAGCCCGAGAATGGAGTCATATGCGTTGTAATAAAGCTGCTTTATGTTCGCTTCGGGATTTACCGTACCGTCGGAAAGTCCGCGCACGATCGCCTGCGAGAGCGGGCCGGTGTACTCCTCGAATTTATCGGGAGGGCGGTTTATGACCCTGTCGTTTTTTCCGGCGTTAAAGAGCGCGACCTCGGCGTCGAGCGAAAAACGGATGCCCTCCGGGTCGATGAAGAGTATATTGGCGTAGCTTTTAAGTATTATGGATATCTGCTCGATGCCGCTCAAATGCTCATAGTCGTGCGTGTCGAGCTCCCAAGCTATGTATTCCTTGGCGCGCTCCCAGTAGCAGAAGGCAGCGGAAATAACAATGTCGCTTTTTGTCGGAAAATAGCGGTAAACGGAGCGCTCGGTAAGTCCTGCGGTCTTTGCGATCTCCGAGACCTTTGTATTTGTGATGCCGTTTTTAATAAAGCATACAAGTGCTTTTTCCGTAACGGTCCGGATATTCTGTGTTTTCAGTTCATCCAGGGACATACTTACCTCTCGTCAGTTTAAATGTCATACCGACTGACATGTATATTATACACCTTTTTTAACGATTGGCAACAGTAAATAATTATTTTATTCACAGAGATTTTACTCTTTGGGGAGAATTAACTTGACTGCGCCGAGGCAATACTCTATAATGTGACCATAAGGTTGTTAAATTAATAACCAATTCTATGTTAAAACAAGGAGGCAATTAAATGGATCGCAAAATCAGAGTAGTACAGTACGGTGCAGGCAAAATGAGCCGTTATCTTATGCGTTACGTCCTTGAGCACGGTGGGGAGCTTGTCGGCGCGTTCTGCCGCAACAAAAATCACATCGGTAAAGATGTCTCCGAAATAATCGGCGACGGCTTCCCCCATGTCGGAGTCGCGGTCGAAAACTCTGCCGATACCGACAGACGCATGGGCGAGCTCAAGCCCGATGTGTGCATAATCGCAACGCGCAGCACGGTGGCGGAGCTTGAGGATATCTTCACTATCTGCGCAAAACACGGCGTTAACGCCATAACCACATGCGAGGAAGCGCTGTATCCGTGGAATTCCTCTCCTGCAATAACCGAAAAGCTCGATAAGCTGGCAAAAGAGGGCGGCTGTACCCTCACCGGCGTCGGCTACTGCGACCTGTACTGGGGCACGATGGTAACAAACCTCGCCGGCTCCTCGCATAAGATCACCAAGATCGAGGGCAGCAGCTGGTATAATGTCGAGGACTACGGCATAGCTCTTGCAGAGGGGCACGGCGCAGGCCTGAGCATCGAGGAGTTTAATAAAACCATCGGCTGCTACAACGAAACTCCCTCCGATGAGATGAAGGAGCTTGTCGAAAGCGGCAAATACGTTCCGTCGTATATGTGGAACCAGAACGGATGGCTGTGCAGCAAGATGGATCTGCACATCACCTCACAGACGCAGAAGTGCATCCCCTGCGTTGACTCTGTCGATCTCAAATCCGAAACGCTCGGAATGGTCGTCAAGGCCGGCGACGCGACCGGCATGCGCGCCATCGTTACGACCGAGACCGAGGAGGGCATCACCCTCGTCACCGAGTGCGTCGGCAAGATATTCAATCCCGATGAGTTCGACAAAAACGTGTGGACGCTTTACGGCGAGCCGGACACGACCTGCATCGTCAATAAGCCTGCGACCGTCGAGCTTACCTGCGCAACGCTCGTAAACCGCATTCCGCAGCTGATCGACGCCCCTGCCGGCTACGTCACGACCGATAAATTCCCCTATAACGAGTATATGGTCCACCCGATGAACCGCTACGTTAAAACAAAGTAAGCAAAATACAGCAAAAACCGCCCGATCGGGGCGGTTTTTTGCTGTTAATCAAGGCTTACATGTTTAATGAGATCGTCAAAGTATCCGTCGCTGCCGCGCAGGCTGACGTCGCCGCAGATGAGCCTGTTATCGAACAGGCGATAGTCGCCGGAATTGCCGTCGGCATCCTCGATAATAAGGCGGTAAGTCCAGCCGCCGGTCTCGATATGCCACATGCCGCGGATCTTCGTGGCCTCGAACGCGTTGAGCTTATCGATCGCCGCGGCTTTTTCGCCGCCGGTGAACTCGTAAAGCTCGCCGTTTCCGTTCTGCACGGCGATATAAGTGATCTTCTCCGCATCGAGCGAGAAAACCTGCTTTTCGGCGCGGGCAAAGGGATCGTCCATTTTAGAGGTCTGAACCTGCGTCAGAACGAACAAAACCACGGCATATGCGAAGATCATCGCCGCAATGACGATGAGAACAGTCCTCAGCTTCCTGCTTTTCATGTGGGGAGCACCTCCTTATATTGCTATGAATAATTTTACAAAAAATGAAGTGAGCTGTCAATAGAGGTACATGGCTTCACAGCCGTCGGCTTTAAATTCTTTTTACAAAAGGCTGCTTTCGGATTTGATAAAAGGGGCATAATCTAAGGATGTACCCGGAAATCAAACGAAAAAGAAAGGAGCTTTTTGAATGAAAAAGCTTATAAGTTTAGTTCTCGCGGCGCTCATGGCGCTTACTCTGTTCGCCGCATGCGGAAAAAGCGACAACGGCGGCACCACCGATAACAACGACAACGCCGAAGTGACCGGCAAAGTCAGCACCGACGGCTCGACCTCGATGGAAAAGGTCATCATGTCCCTCGGCGAGGCTTTCCAGGCCGACAACAAGGGTATCACCGTAGGCTACAACCCCACCGGCTCCGGCTCCGGCATCACCGCAGTCAGCGAAGGCCGCTGCGATATCGGCCTTGCATCCCGTGCGCTGAAGGACGACGAGAAGGCTTCCGGCCTGAAAGAGACCGTCCTCGCGCTCGACGGCATCGCGATCATAGTTAACCCCGAAAACAAGGTCTCCGACCTGAGCATCGAGCAGATAGCCAAGATCTACACCGGCGAGATCACCAACTGGAAGGACGTCGGCGGCGACGACGCAGAGATCGTCCTCATCGGCCGCGAGGCAGGCTCCGGCACGCGCGACGGCTTTGAGAGCATCACCGACACCAAGGACGCATGCAAGTACCGCCAGGAGCTGACCAGCACCGGCGACGTGATCACCACCGTTGCAGGCAACCCCAACGCGATCGGCTACGCTTCCCTGGCATCCGTTAAGGACACCGTCAAGGCGCTCTCCGTCGGCGGAGTCGCTCCCACCGAGGCCACCGTTTCCGACGGCACCTACGCAGTGCAGCGCCCCTTCGTTCTGGTGACCAAGGACGGCACCGAGCTTTCCGCGGCAGCTCAGAAGTTCTTTGACTACGCAACAAGCGCAGCGGCAGCAGACGTTATCTCCGCAGCAGGCGCAGTCCCTGTGTCCAAGTAATTAATTAAGCCGACGAAAACCGGCAGCGGTTCGGTTTACGTCGGCTTATTTTTTGTATGTGTAGGATGTTGTTCATATGAAAGTAAAAACGAAAAATCTCCTTGAAAATATAGTCCACGGCATATTCCTTGTTCTCGGGCTTGTGACGGTGGCGAGCGTTTTGCTGATAACGGTCTACCTCATCGTTTCGGGCATTCCGGCGATAAAGGAGATCGGCCTTCCTGACTTCCTGCTGGGCAAAAAGTGGGCCTCGACCGCCGCCGAGCCGAGCTACGGCATCCTGCCGTTTATCCTCACGAGCGTCTACGGCACCGCCGGAGCCATTGTCCTCGGTGTGCCGGTGGGATTTATGGCGGCGGTGTATCTTGCGAAAATGGCCGATAAGCGCGTGCGCGCCGTGGTCGTTGAGGCGGTGTCGCTGCTTGCCGGTATCCCCTCGGTCGTTTACGGCCTCGTGGGCATGATGGTGCTCGTTCCGGGCATACGCAAGGTGTTTAACGTTCCCGACGGCGCGAGCCTTCTGGCGGCGATGATCGTGCTTGCCATCATGATCCTGCCGTCGATCATCAAGGTCTCCATGACCTCGCTCGAGGCCGTTCCCAAGGAGTACGAGGATGCGTCGCTTGCCCTCGGCGCAACGCCGACGGAAACGTATTTCCGCGTGTCCGTTCCGGCGGCGAAAAGCGGCATTGCCGCGGCGGTCGTCCTCGGCGTGGGCCGTGCCATCGGCGAAGCGATGGCCGTTATGATGGTATCCGGCAACGCGCCGAACATGCCCGAGCTTTTCCAGAGCGTAAGATTTCTCACAACGGCCGTTGCAAGCGAGATGAGCTATTCCTCGGGCCTCCAGCGTCAGGCGCTTTTCTCGATCGCGCTCGTGCTGTTTTTGTTTATCATGCTCATAAACGCAACGCTCAACTTCCTTTTGAAGAGGGATAAATCGAATGGATAATAAAAACGTAAAAGCAAAGCGCAAGACCTATGAGATCGTCATGCACGGCCTGGCCGGCCTGTGCGCCCTTCTGACGTCGGCGCTGGTGCTGTTTCTCATAGCATATGTGCTCATTAGGGGCATTCCGAATATATCGTGGGAGTTTCTCTCGACAAAGCCGAGCTACCTCACGGACTCCGTCGGCATTCTGCCGGATATACTCAACACGCTGTATATCGTCCTCGGAACGCTCGTATGGGTCCTTCCGCTGGGCGTTGGCGCCGCGATATATCTCACGGAATATGCGAGCAGCCACCGCATCGTCGGCGCTATCGAATACGCCGCCGAGACGCTCTCGGGCATTCCGAGCATCATCTACGGCCTTGTAGACATGCTGTTTTTCTGCAATTTCCTCGGCTTCCAGACCTCCTTGCAGGCCGGCGCTATGACGCTTGTCATCATGAACCTGCCGACCGTTATGCGCACGACTCAGGAGAGCCTCAAAACCGTTCCGCAGAGCCTGCGCGAGGGCGCGATCGGCCTCGGAGCCGGCAAGTGGCGCGTTATCCGCACCGTCGTTTTCCCCGGTTGCGTGGACGGCATCATAACAGGCTGCATTCTTGCCGTCGGCCGCATTCTGGGCGAATCGGCAGCGCTGCTGTTCACCGCCGGCTTTGCGCACAATATCTATAACATTTTCGTTGACGGCCTGTCCGGCGCGGGCGCTACGCTCACCGTTTCGCTGTATGTCTACGCCAAGGAGCAGGGCGATTTCGACGTAGCCTTCGCCATTGCGGCGATACTCATGGCGCTGACCGTTATCATAAACCTTGTCGCAACGCTTGTCGGCAGATACTATCATAAGAGGAGAAGCATATGAGCAGCATAATCGGCGTAAACGATCTGTGCCTGTGGTACGGCCAGACCCGGGCGCTTAAAAACATAAACATGGAGATACCCGAAAAGAGCATAACCGCGCTCATCGGCCCCTCCGGCTGCGGTAAATCTACGTTTTTAAAAACGCTCGACCGCATGAATGACCTCGTGCCCGGCGTGAAGATAACCGGCGAGGTGAAGTATAAAGAGCAGAATATCTATGCTCCGGGAACGGACGTAAACGAACTCAGGCGCTGCATCGGCATGGTGTTCCAGGAGCCCAATCCCTTTCCCATGAGCATTTACGACAACGTCGCCTACGGGCCGCGCACGCACGGCGTGCGCAAAAAATCCGAGCTTGACGAGATCGTTGAGCGCTCGCTTCAGGGCGCGGCGATCTGGGATGAGGTAAAGGACAGACTCAAAAAATCCGCCCTCGGTCTGTCGGGCGGTCAGCAGCAGAGACTGTGCATCGCGCGCGCACTTGCCGTCGAGCCGGACGTGCTGCTCATGGACGAGCCGACCAGCGCCCTTGACCCCATCTCGACCTCGAAGATCGAGGAGCTTGCAACGGAGCTTAAGAAAAACTACACCATCGTTATCGTAACCCACAACATGCAGCAGGCGCTGCGCATCTCCGACAGCACCGCGTTTTTCCTGCTCGGCGAGCTTATTGAATACGACAACACCGAAAAGCTGTTCTCCGTGCCTTCGGATAAGCGCACCGAGGACTATATAACAGGGAGGTTCGGCTGATGAGAAGCAAATTCGATGCCCAGCTCAAGGAGCTTGGCGAAAAGCTCACGCTTATGGGCGCAATGTGCGAGGAGGCTATAGCAAACTCGGCAAAGGCGCTGCTCTCGGGCGACTCGGAGCTTGCAAAAAAGCTCGCGCCGCTTGACCTTGAGATCGACCGGTACGAGCGCGATATAGAAGCGCTGTGCCTGCGGCTTCTGCTCCAGCAGCAGCCCGTGGCGCGCGACCTGCGGCAGATATCGGCCGCGCTTAAAATGATAACCGACCTTGAGCGCATCGGCGATCAGGCAGGCGACATTGCCGAGATAATTCCGCATCTCGGCGGCAAGACCGGCAGCGAGTGCGCCGCCATGCGCCCCATGGCCGAGGCCGCCATCGGCATGGTCACCGACAGCATCGAGGCGTATAATAAGCGCGACCTTGCCCTTGCAAAAAGCGTCATCGAGCACGACGACGTGGTGGACGATTGCTTTTTGAGCATGAAAACCGCGCTTATCGAAATGATCCGCTCCGGCAGCGGCGACGCGGAGTACGCGCTGGATCTTCTGATGATAGCAAAATACTTCGAGCGCATCGGCGACCACGCGACAAACGTCGCCGAATGGGTCGAGTTCTCCGTCACCGGCATCCACAAATCGAGCGAAATATGAAAAAATCTCTCCCGGTCGGGAGAGATTTTTTTCGTGCTTAACTCGTTCTTCACTTTGCCAGGTCGCGGTAAAGGAAGGTTACGACGTGTGCGCGTGTGCATGCGCCGTTTGGAACGAAGGTGCCGTTTCCGGTGCCGACGGTGACGCCGTTTTCGGCTGCCCAGAGTATTGCCGGAGCATACACCGAGCTTTCGGAAACATCGGAAAACGGATTTGCGATGCTCGACGAGGGGCAGTCCTCATAGCGCCACAGGAAGGTGACAAACTGAGCGCGCGTTACCGTTGCGTTCGGCACGAACGTTGTTTCCGTCGTGCCCTTGACGATGCCGTTTTCATAGGCCCATGCGGCGGCCTTTTCGTAGAAGCTGCCGGACTTTACGTCGGTAAACGGAGTGCTCATCGACTTAGGCTCCGGGCTGCCGGCCGCGCGCCAGAGGAAGGTCACGACCTGCGCGCGGGTGCAGCTTGCGTCGGGCGCAAAGTGCGTAGAGTCAACGCCGTTTACGATGCCGTTGTTATGGCCCCAGACTACGGCGTCGTAATAGAAGCTGCCCTTTACGATATCGACAAAGGGAACGCTTGCGGGAGCATCGGGCGTGCTGCCGTCGGCAGGGATGCTTGCGAGCATTGCGGCCATCTCGAAGAATTTGCCCTGGAGATACTTCGTGTTTGTGATCTGGCCGACCATGTTGATGTGATCGGTCCGTTCGATCTTCTCGATGTAGTTCCAAACGCCCTTCTCGGTGCCGTCCTTGAAGGCCATAACGCCGTTTTCGGTGCCGTAATTGAGGTCGCAGCGGTCGTTCGAACCTTCATGCGGATACTGCGCCGAGCGCACGCTGACGATGCCGTCGTTTTCCCACCAGCTCTCGTCGATGGTGACGTGGCCGGCGGCATAGTTTTTGTAGCTGCCCATGTAGGTCGCGCTCTTTTTCATGAGCGGATTTATGTTGCTGTAGGGCAGGTAGTGGTGCGGATAAACCGCGCTGCGGTAGGTGTCCGAGCAGGCGACGGAGAAGTAGTAGATATCATCCTGCGCTTTGGCGTAGGAGTTGAGCACCGCCGCGCCGTCCGGGGACAGGTCGTAAACGCTCAGATCCTTCACGTCGTCCTTCCACAGGTTGCTGTTTTCGACGCGGTGAATGTAGCTTTCGTAGCTCTCGCCCGGCTCACGGGTAAGACCCCACTGGTCGAGCTTGAAATCAAGGCCGAGGTTTTCCTCGTTTATGTTCATGCCCGTTGCTGCGGAAAGAGCGGCCACGAAGCGGTGAACGAGCGGCTCCTCCTCGTTGTAGACCTTGCCGTCATACTGGCTGCCGTCGTGCGGCGTGCAGAGTGTGGTGATGCTCTCTATCCAGTGGCGGCAGGTGCCGGTGAAGAGCTTGCTGATGCTGCCGTCGGTCGTTGCGCGCAGTTCGTCGGCATCGCCGTTTTCAAGAAGCTGCGCGAGCATGCGTATCGTCTCGCCGCCCATGCTGTGGCCGACAAGGTGGATCTTCAGCGTGCTGTCGGCGTTGTTAAGCTCGGGCAGGACGCCCTTGAAGGTGCGGCCGTAGCGGCTGTGTCCGTTCTGCGCCGAGTGGTACTGGCCGTAGTCGACCGTGCCGCCGACGAGGTAGGCGTACAGCTCGCAGGCTCTGTCCCAGTTGCTCGCAACGGGGCCTATCGACGGGGTGTAGACCTCATAGCCTGCGTCGGTGAGCATCTGCTGAAGGCTGGAAAAGCCGCCCCAGTAGTTAAGGTTCGCGATCTCCGTTCCGCCCCAGCCGAACAGACCGTGGACGAGCACGATCGGGTAATCGTTGCCGTCGTCGGCTGACGTTGTGTCCGCGTCCGCAAAGGCGAACGAGCCGAGGGACAGAAGCATTGCAATGACCAGAACCATTGCAAGCGTTTTTGCAAATTTCTTGTTCATATTGTCATTCCTCCATGCGTGCAGGATATCCTGCACTGTTCGTTGTTTGATTATGATGTTAGTCTGACGATCCGGGCAATTAAATAGGCAAATCGAGCCGCATGCCTGAAATCAGGACAGCGACCCGAATTTGTATAACAGTGATTTTAGTTACTAAAGCCAAAGAAAAACGCGAAAATTTCAGCTTGCCGTACAGATATCGTACAAAAAGCTTAAAACCGTCAGCTATATTCCGCTCCGCGCAGGAAAAGCATCATAAATGACATGCAGAACATAAAAAATCCGCTCCGAATGTTTATTTCGAGCAGTGCAGCGCGCGCATTGCGTTGAGCACGGCGATGACCATTACGCCGACGTCGGCGAAGATAGCCGCGCCCATGTCGGCTATGCCGAGCGCGCCCAGCAGCAGGCAGGCAAACTTCACGCCGAGGGCGAAAACGATGTTTTCGTACACGATGCGGATGCACTTGCGCGAAATTTTTATCGCTCTGGATATCTTCAGCGGATCGTCGTCCATGAGCACAACGTCTGCTGCCTCGATGGCGGCGTCCGAGCCCATTGCGCCCATCGCGATGCCGATGTCGGCGCGCGAGAGCACGGGGGCGTCGTTTATGCCGTCGCCGACGAAGGCGAGCTTTGCCTTGCCGGTGGTCTCGCCGAGCAGACGCTCGACCTCGCTGACCTTGTCGCCGGGCAGGAGCTGACTGTGTACCTCGTCAACGCCGAGGTCGGCTGCGACCTTTTCGGCAACCACCTTTGCGTCGCCCGTGAGCATGACGGTCTTGCCGACGCCCTGTTTTTTAAGCTCGGCTATCGCCTGTGCGGAGCTGGGCTTTACAACGTCGGAGATGACGATGTGGCCCGAGTAAACGCCGTCGATGGCAACGTGCACGATCGTTCCGACGCTGCGGCACTCGGTGTGCTTGATGCCGAGGCGCTGCATCAGACGGTCGTTGCCGACGGCTATCGTTCGGCCGTCTACCTTTGCGATAACGCCGTTGCCGCTTATCTCCTCGATATCGCTCACGCGGCTGCGGTCAAGCTCCCTGCCGTAAGCCTCGCGCAGGCTTTTGCTGATCGGGTGCGAGGAGGCGCACTCGGCAAGGGCCGCGTATTCAAGCAGCTTTTCGTCCTCTATGGGGCAGTGGTGGATGCCGCTGACCTCGAAAACGCCGCGCGTGAGCGTGCCGGTCTTGTCGAAAACGACGGTCTTTGTCTGCGCCAGAGCCTCAAGATAGTTCGAGCCCTTTATCAGAACGCCCTCGCTGCTCGCGCCGCCCAGACCCGCGAAAAAGCTCAGCGGAATGCTGATCACCAGCGCGCAGGGGCAGCTTATGATGAGGAAGGTCAGCGCGCGATAGATCCAGTCGGTCCAGTCGCCGCCCAGACCCATGAACACGATGCGCACAAGCGGCGGCAGTATCGCAAGCGCAAGCGCCGAGTAGCACACGATGGGGGTGTAGACCCTTGCAAAGCGCGAGATAAACTGCTCCGAGCGCGACTTGCGCGAGCCGGAGCTTTCAACAAGCTCCAGTATCTTCGACACGGTCGATTCGCCGAAGGGCTTTGTCGTGCGCACGCGGATAAGTCCGCTGAGGTTTATGCAGCCGCTTATGATCTCGTCGCCCTCGGCAATGTCGCGCGGCAGGCTCTCGCCGGTAAGGGCGCTGGTGTTTACGGTCGAGCTGCCGGAGATGACAACGCCGTCGATCGGCACCTTTTCGCCCGGCTGCACGACTATGACGCTGCCGGCCTCGACCTCGTCGGGATCGACCTGCTCGAGCTTTCCGTCAACCTCAATGTTTGCGTAGTCGGGGCGGATGTCCATCAGCGAGGCTATGCTGCGGCGGCTTTTGCCGACGGCGTAGCTCTGGAACAGCTCGCCGACCTGGTAAAACAGCATTACCAGCACCGCCTCGTTGAAGTCGCCGCTGCCGCTTATGATCGCAAGCGCGACCGCGCCGATCGTGGCAACGGCCATCAGGAAGTTCTCGTCGAAAACGCGGCCGTTTAAAATGCCCTTGCCGGCCTTGCGCAAAATATCATAGCCTATAATGAGATATGCCGCAAGATACAGGATCATTGCCGGTATCTCCGGAAGCTGCACCAGATTCAGCAGTGCGAGCAGTGCGGCTGTGATCAATATTCGCACGAGCACTTTTTTCTGCTTTTTATTCATAATATCATCTTTCCCTTATGATTAAAATACGCCCCTCATCATGAAGGGCGTTTACGGACTTATGCGGCTTAGAGATAGATCTCGCAGTCATCCTCGACCTTTTTGCAATTTTTGACGACGTTCTTCATAACGGCGTCAATGTCCGCGCCCTCTGCAAACTCAAGGGTCATCTTCTGGGTCATGAAATTGACTGCGGCCTTCTCGACGCCCTCGGTCTTGCCGGCTGCCTCTTCCATGAGATTTGCACAGTTTGCGCAGTCTACTTCGATCTTGTAGGTCTTTTTCATGATGATTTCTCCTATACAAATTTAATTCAACAATTAAGTAGTTGTTTAATCGTTCTGCTTGCAGTATAATAATTGCGAGCCGAAAAGTCAATGCCGCGCGGCAATGAACTTCCAAATGGGCTTAAATCATTTCCGAATGGAGTAACGACTATGGAAAACGAAGCTGTTCTGCACGATCACGGCGCGGAGATAAGCGAGCATCTGCGCGATAACGTCGCGAAAACCGAGAGCTTCCGCATGGTGTCGGATATATTCAAGCTGCTGGCCGATTCAAGCCGCGTGAGGATATTCTGGCTTTTGTGCCACTGCGAGCAGTGCGTTGTCAATATATCGCTGCTGACGGGTATGACAAGCCCGGCCGTGTCGCATCATCTGCGCCAGCTCAGGGATTCGGGACTTATAGTCAGCCGCCGCGACGGCAAGGAGGTCTACTACAAGGCCGCTGCGACCGAGCAGGTGAGGCTATTGCATATTATGATCGAAAAGACGATGGAGATATCCTGCCCCGAAGAGCACGACGGCGATATTCAAAGCGTACCGGAGCTGCCGGAGCTTGACGCCGCAACCGGCGGCGAGGGCAGATACTCCGCCGAGCAGCTCGACACCATACGCCGCGTGCACGATCTTCTGACGGAAAATCTCGACCGGCGCTACACGATCGAGGAGCTGTCGCGGAGATTTTTGATAAATCCGTCCTCGCTCAAGGAGATGTTCAAGGCCGTCTATGGCAAGTCGCTTGCCGCGCACATAAAGGAGCACCGCATGGAGCTTGCCTCAAAGCTTCTGCGCGAAACGGGGCTGAGCATTGCCGAGATCGCCGAGCGCGTGGGCTACGAAAATCAGAGCAAATTCTCCGCAGAATTTAAAAAATCCGTCGGCTGCCTGCCGACGGAATACAGAAAGCTTTTTTAGAGGCGAATTTTTAGAGGCGAATTACGGCACCTACGGATACGGGGATTGCCGGTGCCCGGTTCGGGACATTGGAATAAACCGCGTGTGCCTCGCCGTACATTAGTGCGGTGTTGTGTTTTGCACCGCACCCAATTGTCTTCCCCTCAAGGGGAAGACAAAAGGTGGTGCGGCAAAAAACTCAGCTTGTACTACCGGGTTGCGTAGCAGTCACGGTTTTCGCCAATATTCCGAACCGGGCACCGGCAATCACCGTATTGGTGACTGCGTCAATTCGCCTCCGGAAAAAGGCGGTGGAGGACGGATGTGAAGTACTCGGGCAGATCGGTGGAGACGACGACATGCTCGCCGGTGCGCGGATGGATGAATTTCAGCTCGCGCGCATGCAGACACTGGCCGCTAAGCCCCTTGTCGGGCGAGGGCGCGCCGTAAAGCGCGTCGCCGAGCAGGGGATGCCCGATGTGCGCCATGTGGACGCGGATCTGATGCGTGCGGCCGGTCTCGAGCCGGCAGCGGATGTGCGTGTAGCCGCGATAGCGCGCGATGACCTCCCAGTGCGTGACCGCGCTGCGCGAGCCCTTCTGCGTGACGGCCATTTTCTTGCGGTCGGTCGGGTGCCGGCCGATGGGCGCGTTAACGGTGCCCGAATCTTCGCGCATGCCGCCGCGCACGACGGCCTCGTATACGCGCGACAGGCTGCGGTCGGCAAGCTGAGCCGACAGCGCCAGGTGCGCAAAGTCGTTTTTCGCGACTATCAGCAGCCCCGACGTGTCCTTGTCGATGCGGTGCACGATGCCGGGGCGCTTCTCGCCGCCGATGCCGGACAGCGAGTCGCCGCAGCGGAACATCAGCGCGTTTACGAGCGTGCCGTCCGGGTGGCCGGGGGCAGGGTGGACGACCATGCCGCGCGCCTTGTTGACGACCAGCAGATCGTCGTCCTCGTACACGACGTCGATGGGGATATCCTGCGGCCTCAGCTCGCAGTCGGCTGCCTCGGGCATGATAAGGCTTATCTCGTCGCCGGGCGCGCACTTGTAGTTTTTCCTGACCGTGCGTCCGCCGACGGTCACTGCGCCGTCCTCGATCAGCCGCGCGGCGGCGCTGCGCGTAAGCTCCGGCACACAGCGCGCAAGGAGAGCGTCGATACGTTCGGCGCTCTCCTGTGCTGTTATCGTTATGATGTTATCGTCCAAATAATCCATTACAGATCCTTAAACTCGGCCAGAATATCCTCAATGCTGAAGTCCTCGCCGGCATCGGCTGCCGACTTCGGCTTTGCCTCCGGCGCTTTTTCGGCAGGCTTCGGCGCGGCGGTGCGCTGTGCAGGGCCGAAATCGTCCCAGAAAGCATCGTGCGTCGGCGGAAGCTTGCTCTCCTCGGGCTTGAGCGGCTGAGCCTCTGCGGTCTGCTCGGCGGCCTTGGTGCTTATGCCGAAAATGTCGGCAAAATCGTCAACGGGGTCTGCCAACGAGCTGCGCGGCATGGGGCGGACCTTTATAGGCTCGTCGTCCTCGTCGTCGTCGCCGCGCGAGCCGAAGAAAACATATATTACGAACATCAGGCACGACACGACCAGAACCGCGTCGGCGATGTTGAACACCGCGAAGTTGACAAACTCGAGCTTGAACATGTCCACAACGTAGCCGAGGAAAACGCGGTCGATGCAGTTGCCGAGCGCGCCCGTGAGAAACAGCACCTCGCACCACACCGCAAAGCGCGAGTCGAACACGCGCTTGACCAGCAGCACGGCGATCACAACGACGAACACCGCCGTCACCGCGAGGAATATCCAGCGCGCATAGTCAACATTGTCAAGCAGGCCGAACGCCGCGCCGGAGTTGTGGATATTAACAAGCTTCACCACGCCCGGGATCAGCTCCTGCGAGCCGGTCGAGAGCGTTATATTAACCGTGACCCAATATTTCAGCCACTGATCCGCAATGAGTATCACCGCGGCAATGATCGCAAAAAGCATGTTCCGATCCTTTCAGTATTGCGTATGCATAACTTACATTATATAATGCACCAAAACCCCACGTTCGTCAAGGTTTTTTAGAGGCGAATTGAGGCACCTACCGATACGCATATCTCTGGTAGCCCGGTTCGAAACAATGGAATAAACCGTGACTGCTACGCAACCCGGTAGTGCGCAGCTGAGTTTTGCGCCGCACCTCATTGGCTCACCTGTCAAGGGGAGCAGGCAGCTTTGCTGCCGAGGGGTTGACAGCTATTAACTATCAGCTATTAGCTCTCCGCTGCGGCCACCGGTCGCTCGTAGGGAACGGATTTATCCGTTCCACATATACCGGTTTCGTCGGCAGTTTCCGGTCGGGCTGACCCAAAAACCGTATCGGTATAATGTGAATTCGCATCTAAAAATGTGTCTAAAAATGTGGCGGTTAGCACCGCAGATTTAATAACACCTCATCCGTCACCAAAGG
>ENA-OQRA01000604-OQRA01000604.1-human-gut-metagenome-genome-assembly--contig:-NODE-604-length-21889-cov-7.000046_pt1 | contig 21889 bp, 20 predicted proteins | sample MGYA00243238_ERZ505106 | MGnify/ENA primary metagenome ERZ505106 (study PRJEB26097, sample SAMN02711298) | human gut metagenome | biome: Gut microbiome | host: Homo sapiens | place: Denmark: Copenhagen...
CCCATTGCGACCACGGAATCAGTTTCTCCATGATTCCCAGAAACTCTTTCTTCTTCGTTGAGGCCTGCCCCAGCTCGTCGCTGATTAGGCTCATTGTCAATTGCTTCTTCACCTCTTTATTATACCTCTTTCCCGACATTTTGGCTGTTCTTTCTTTGTGCGGGATTGCCTTAATATGTTTGCACAATCAAGTTTCAGTAAAAAATTTTCATGGTTTGTGATTCACTTCCTGCTCCAACATAAGGAAACGGTCAAAATCGCTTTCGTACAGGCGATCCTGGATAATCCGATACTTTTCATATTCCGTTTCCGCATGGAGCTTGGCCTGCTCCGCGCTAATCTTGCCAGGGCCTGTCAGCAGTTCGTTTCCGTTAAACTCCAAAAAGCCATCCAGACGCTTCGCCCAGTCTTCCATGCTCATGGGAATCTTGCGCTCCGCCTGCAATTCCGCATAATCCAGATAAAGAGAGACGATGCGCTCCAGATAGTGCATTTCCTGTTCGCTCAAATAGTTTTTGGCTACCGTCACGTCCGTTTTCAAAATCTTGCCATTCGGCGCATTCTCCCATGTAGTCAGCCCCATATGCTCCTTGCTGGCATCCGCGCGCTCCACGATGAGCTCCGCAGCCGTATGCCTGTGGACGGCAAAGTGCATCTTGTTCTGCACTGTCTGAAAGAACAGGCGTGTCGTCTTGGCGTCCTTATCGTAATCAAACGCCGTTGCGTACAAGTCTGTGACTTTCTGATAGAATTTTCGCTCACTCAGCCGTATTTCCCGAATCTGTTCAAGCTGCCGCTCGAAGTATTCGTCCGTAAACATATGCCCCTTTTTCAGGCGCTCTACGTCCATTGTCCAGCCCTGAATGGTATGGTCTTTCACGATTTGACCCGCCCATTTGCGGAACTGCACGGCCCGCTGATTATTGACCTTGAAGCCGACGGCAATGATCATTTGCAGATTAAAGTGAGCCACCTCGCGGCTGACCTGCCGCGAACCCTCTGTTTGAACTATTCGGAATTTCCGGATAGTTGCCGCTTCGGTCAATTCTCCGTCCGCATATATCTTTTTGATATGCTCATTGATGGTGGAAAGCCCTGCGTCATACAATGTTGCCATCATCTTCTGTGTCAACCATATGTTTTCATCCTCATAGCGCATCTCGAAGCTGACGTCGCTCTCGCCGGTGGCGGCGACAAAGGTCAGATATTCTGCAGCAGAACTGCGCAGGGCAAGCTCCTTTTTCTTCTGCACCGCCATATCACAGCACCTTCCTTACGGTCGAAGGCGAATAAGTCTCGAAAATCTGGTCAAAGCTGTCGTCCGCTTCATGGAAGCACCGAAATTGCTTTTCAATCTTTCTTGCAAGCATCCGAAATCCTCCTTGCCCCGTTTTCCATGATGATTGTATCATATTTCATCCGTTTTTTCAATATTTCTTCTGCATCGGCTGTCCGTTTCTCCAATGAGTGAGTGCCGAATATATACGTTTTTCCACAACAGCAATTATAATCCACCCCAAACGGCAGCAGGAACTCCCACGTCCCTGCTGCCGTTCCTTTCTTCTTCTATTATCCCATCAATTCCCCTCGCACAATCTCCTCCGCCCTTCCGCAAATCATCTCCATCCTCCGCACCCACTCCATCTGCTCATTTTCCTTCATCTCCTCATCCACGCCTTCCACCTCCGCCATCTCCCGAACAAGCACCTCCACCCGCTCTTCGCACTCCTTCTGCACGGATTCCAGCAGCGCCGCCAGTTCATCCGCCCAAATCAGCCTGACATACTCGTGTGGATGCTTCTCCTGCAAATAGCGCTCATACAGGGATGCCCACTTGCCATTGGGCGACCTGTCCGCCAGCATACAAGTAGGAAAGTAGTAGTCGCCCACAAGGGTGTAGTGAATGCCGTTCTCCATGATTTCGGCAGGCAGTTCGTTCGTCATCATCATTTTCATCAAGCAAACCTCCTGTGCTTATTGTCGCCTTGACATTGAACCGCATACACAGCACAGGGGCTAAAATCGTTCCGTTCATGAGTTCGGGGTTATTTCGGGGTTATTAGGCACTTGTGAAAGTGCCGCAAAGCCTTGTGGTGCAAGGGTTTGCGGCTCGTCGAATGCTTTTCATGGGGTCCAAGAGGTGAAGGTGCTAATCTCCTCAACAGGTTTCCACCTTTTGTGTATCAAAATATCAAATTCGCACTTTTTAGAGGACGAAATGAGGATATAGAAATGCCCTCCGCGGTTGTGAGTAACCGGCGGAGGGCATTTTTTACACTTTTCTGCCAACCATTTCGTTGAATTGCGCCTCGGTGATGCGCGAAATTCCCAGCGATTCGGCCTCCCGATTCTTCGCCGTGCCCGAATCCGGCGTGTTCGTGATGAGGTAATTCACGTTGCGTGAAAGGTTTTCCGTCAGCGTCGCGCCGCACGCATCCAAGCAGGCTTGCAGCTCGTTGCGGCTGGCAAAGGTTTTGAGCTTGCCCGTGACAGCGAACGTTTTCCCGCTGATTTGCTCAATTTGTTCCGCATCAAACAGGAAATTCGTCACATTCGTGTCGAGCGTTTCTTTCTTCTGCTGAACTTTTGCCTTGTCCTTTTCGGAAACGCTGCTGTTGGCATAGTCCAGCACTGCCGCAATCAGCTCCGTATTGCCGCTGTCCTGCACGGCTTTTGTGAATGCGTCCAAATCCTTGGCGGAAATCAGTTTTTCGCGAAGCATCAGGTAGAACAACGCGGGGTGCTCAATCGCCAAACCTGCCAGCTTTGTGGCATTGGCTTTGATGTACTTCGCATACGCTTTGCCGTTTTCGTCGGTGCAGTCGCGGTTGTCCTCCGCAAAGCCGACTGCTGCGCCGGGGCGGAATTTGGCACTGATGTCTGAAATATCAGGGATATGAAGGATGATAGGCGTTTCTGCTTTGGGCAGTATGGTTTGCAACTGCTTGGCAAAAGAAGAAGGACAGGTGAACTCTTTTAGATTTGCACATGTAGAGAACGCCTCCTTCCCGATAGAAGTAACGGAATCGGGGACGTTGATACTCGTCAGGCTGCTGCAGTTCCAGAACGCACTATTCCCGATGGATGTGACACTGTCAGGTATCGTTATACTTGTCAGGCGGCTGCAGCCACTGAACGCACCATTCCCAATGGATGTGACACTGTCAGGTATCGTTATACTCGTCAGGCTGCTGCAGCCACTGAACGCACTATTCCCGATGGATGTGACGCTGTCAGGCATCGTTATACTCGTCAGGCTGCTGCAATTCCAAAACGCATTATCTCCTATGGAAGTGACACTGTCAGGTATCGTTATACTCGTCAGGCTGCTGCAACCCTCGAACACACTATAATACCCGATGGATGTGACGCCGTCAGGTATCGTTATACTCGTCAGGCTGCTGCAGCCCTCGAACGCACCACTCCCGACGGATATGACGCTATCGGGAATTACTATGCTTGTTGCATTCCCCACATACTTGTACAAAACATTCCGAACAATAACCAGTCCGTTTTAATTGCTCAGCCCATTGCAGTTCAAGAATGCCCCATCCCCAATGGATGTGACGCTGTCTGGAATCGTTATGCTCGTCAGGCGGCTGCAACCCTTGAACGCACTCGTCCCGATGGATGTGACGCTGTCAGGTATCGTTATGCTCGTCAGGTTACTACAAAATTCGAACGCCTCCTTCTCGATGGATGTGACACCATCCGGTATCGCTATACTCGTCAGGCTGCTGCAGCCCCAGAACGCACTCGCCCCAATGGATGTAACGCTGTCAGGTATCGTTATACTCGTCAGGCGGCTGCAATTCTCGAACGCACGCGCCCCGATGGATGTGACGCTGTCTGGAATCGTTATACTCGTCAGGCGGCTGCAATCCTCGAATACACGCGCCCCAATGGAAGTGACCGAATCAGGAATTACTATGCTTTTTGCATTTCCCACATACTCGCACAGAGTATGGCCAATAATAACTAATCCGGTTTTTTTATCAGCAAGCCCCTTACAGTCGTGGAACGCCCACCCCCCGATGGAAGTGACGCTGTCAGGTATCGTTACACTCGTCAGGCGGCGGCAGTTAATGAACGCCCCCTCTCCAATGAAAGTGACGCTGTCAGGTATCGTTATACTCGTCAGGTTGCGGCAACCCTCGAACGCACTCTCCCCGATGGAAGTGACGCTGTCAGGTATCGTTACACTCGTCAGGCGGCGGCAGTCACTGAACGCCCCCTCTCCAATGAGAGTGACGCTGTCAGGTATCGTTATACTCGTCAGGCGGCTGCAATTCCAGAACGCATTATCTCCAATGGAAGTGACGCTGTCGGGTATCGTTATACTCGTCAGGCGGCTGCAATTCCAGAACGCATTATCTCCAATGGAAGTGACGCTGTCGGGTATCGTTATACTCGTCAGGCGGCTGCAGTCAAGGAACGCCTCATCTCCGATAGAAGTGACGCTGTCGGAAATCGTTATGCTCATCAGGCTGCTGCAGCCCTTGAACGCCTTCACCCCGATGGCCGTAACCGAATCTGGAATCACCACATCCCCGCCATTCCCCACATACTTCACCAGCACGCCATTTTTAATCCGAAAGTCGCTCATTTTCCTTTACGCTCCTTTTCTTTTCGCGCCTTCTCCATCCAATCGTAAAATTGATGAATGTTGGCGTAATAATCGTGTCCAAAACGGTTCTTCTTCTCAATCATCGGCTCAATTCGGCTCTTTATCGTGCCGTCCAAGTAGCCCTGCGCCAGTTCGTAAACCACGTTTCGATCATAAATCTTCTGGTTTACACCGACGCAGAAATGCTCGATTCGCGCAACATAGGCGCTTATCTGCTTGTACTCTTCGGAACGTGTGTTCTTCGCAATCTCTGCAATTTGCTTGGGCATGTACACGTTCAAATGATCCAGCACCTGCTCTTGCAGCCGATTGTATGCTTCCAGTGTCGCCTGTTTCCGGTCTCGGACTTTCGTCCAGATGAACGTATACAGCGTGAACCCCGCCGAAAACAAGGATACTACAAGCGCGGCAACGGATAAGGCTGTATCCATCTGCTTTTCCTCCGCGTCATTTATTGGTGCTTTCAGCCATCTTCTCCACCTCTTCCCTCGTCAGCACCAGCTTCATCGCCCACACCGGCACTTCGGGAATCTCGCAGCCATCCTCCACAAACACAAACGCGGTCTTATAGGCGGGCATCCGCTCCAGGAATAAGCCGTAGCCATCCGTGAAGTAAATCAGCCCCTTCAGGTTGGCAAATTCCCCGTCCCGAATCATCTCATCTACCCGCTGGAATACCGGGCGGAAGTCCGTTCCGCCAAGCCCCTCGATGGCCATCGTTTGCAGATAGTGGTCAAACTCCTCCCGCAAGGTGATTTTGATGTCCTCCTGAATGTCCTCGTCGCACTGGATGACGTGGACGTTGATGTGGCTGAAAAAGCTCTCCGTGCTTTGCAGAATGTTGTACGTCTTCTGCAAAAACGCCTGCACCTGTTCGCCCATCACCGACCCAGACGTGTCAATCGCGATGACGAACTCGCGGATGCGCTTCACGTCCTTGTATTCCAGCGGCTCAATGAGCGGCATCCGCTTTTCGGGGAAAAGCTGCATCCCGTAGCTGTAAAACACATAGTCGAACTCATCGTCATTGATGCGCATAGCCTCGCCCATCACGGCGAATTTCTTCAGGAACGCCGTGTAGTCGTACTTTTCCCGGTTGACGGCGCGGAGATTCTGCATCATGCCGCCTGCCTCGTCGCCGCGCTGCTTGTTGAATGTCTCCAAGTCGGTCTGCATCTGCTCGGCAATGTGCTGCCAGTCCTGCAAGAGGGCGGATAGCGCCGCTTGTGCCTGCGCCGTGCTGGCATCCTCCTGCTGACCGTCGTTCGGCCGATCGTCGTCCGGCCGATCGCGCTGTGATGTACCTGATGTACCCCTCATAATTGAGTCCAACCCAGCTGCGTCATCCCTGCCGGGCAAAAATTCCGAGAAAAAGTGCAATTCAAGCGCATTGTTCGCACGAGAAATAAACCTCGTTACAGCAAGCTGTTTCTTTCTGCTTCCTCAATCATCTCGTCGGGCGATAGTCCTTCGATGCGCTTTAAGTCCGCATCTGCCTCCGGAAGAATGCGGCACGCTTCCGTGTAGTAATCTTGCAGCTGACTGCGTGCATACTGGGCGAGCTCTGCCTTGTCGGAATCAGCGGAGGCTTTCGGATTGCAGGTCAAATCGCGGTCGTTTATCTGCAAATACGGTGACTGTGCCGCTTCCTGTACGAAGCATGACACCGGCTGCGTTGCCGATGCATAGGACATATACAGGTTTTGTTTTGCGCGGGTGACAGCAACATAGAAGAGTTTCCGCTCATCATCAAGCGTACTTTGATATTTGTCTTTGTTTTCCGCAAATGTGCCGCCCAGCACATGATAGTATTGCTTCCCGCCCAGCGTACGCGCGGGAAACTCATTTTTCGTAAGTTCAGGCAGAAAAACCGTGTGAAATTCCAGTCCTTTTGCCTTGTGAACCGTCATGATTTGCACGGCATCATTGTCGGGGGACTTCTCTTGAAAGCTGATGTACCGATATTCCTGTGCCGCTCGTTTCGCAAGAAATTTCAGCAGCATATCGACGCGCGCTGACAGCTGATAATCGCCATAGATTTCATCAAAGTCGTCTAAAATTCTTTTGATTCCATCCAAACTCATTCTGCACGCATCAAGGTCTTTCGCCGCATCATCCAAGAAGTTGATTTTCTCGCAAAATTCACACAGAATTTTTCCTGAAGATTGTTGATATCCTGATACTCATCTACAACCAAATACTGAATCTGCGAAAGACGCGCCTTGATTTGCGGATTGCTTTCCATTTGGCGCAGCGTCTCAAAAATCACCAAAGAAAAATCAATATACGCTAAGTGGAATGAGCGAACGACAGAGCGGAAAAGGCGCGAGCAGATGGCGCAGGTGAATCTGGAAGTAGTATTATGCGGGGCACACCAAAAATCCTCCCATGCGATTCTTCTACTCGCATAGGAGGTGGCTGGGTTAATCACAGGGGCTTTCCATCGGGGAACACCCGTCGTTCATGTGTGGGCATCCGAAATATATCATTAAATAGAGGGGTCACACAGGCAGATTGGATGCCTTCATCATTGATACGCCGCCCATCCCCAGCGTCGTCTTGACACCAATCCCGGCATAAGGGGCAAAGCTGTACAGCGTTGTCCACAGCGCCATCATGGGCGCAGGCAGGCGCGTTTCGATGCTAATCCGCCCCTGAAATGCAGGAAGCCGCACTTGCTTCATTGGATAGCGTGTGGTGTGCAAATTGTAATCCACAATGTGAATGCTGCGCAGAAGTGCCTGAAACGCATCTTCGTCATCCATCGGAGCTTCAGGAAAACTGACATTCCAGCGGGAGATCAGGGACTGTAAAATCAACGATTCCTGCGGGAAAATCACATAACGCTTATCCTGCTTGAACGTTGTGGGCGTTAGAAAGTGGATTGGAAAAAGCTGAACGTTTGACAGCGATTCGCCGCACTTCAACAAATGCTGGAAATTTGGGACTTCCACGGTGCTTCCTGCGGTAGCAAGCAATGTGCCACTTCGCAAGGCAATTACGGAAAGTGCATTCAAGACAGGCGAAAATATTTCGACCATCTCATCGGTCATGAGGTTAACCACCCATTCGCCGCGATTGGCAGCAGCATTCCAAAGAATATACTGATTGATTGGACGGGTGGCTTGCTCGTGAAGCGCCGTACCAACTTCAGTCGGCACTTGTGACAACAGCCATGCGTAAAGCGGATAGGCAATCGACGCATTGAGCCCAGCTTGCTTGCTTTCCAAGCTGATTCGGTATTGTTTTATCATAGAATATCCACCTTGCATGGACCGAACGGGAATAACTCCTGATGATACAGTCCATATTTCATAGTATGCGGGGAGATGCCCAGTGCAGGGTCGTTTTCATGATGATGCGCACGGAAAGACTTGCACATGAACGCAGAAACATGCTGCAAAGCAAGCTGCTTTCCCTCATAGGGGTACGACAGCGTTTTGCTGAAAAAGCCGGCGCCGCCGCCAAGAAAGAGCGTTGACGCTGCAAGCTGATAATGCGCATGGTCAGGCACGGTAAAATGTTCAGCGTACGTTTTTTGATGGTATGCGGCAAAGGTTTGGATGGCACGCAGCAAGGATTCCTTGGTAATTCTGCCGCGCAGGATGGACTGGTCCAACGTCAGCGTAGTATGAATCAGCTGCCCCGGCGCAATGCACTCACGGCAGAGGGGCAGTTTGCGGACAGCGCCGCTGACGCTGGCATCGCACTTGCAGCTTAAACACATGGCACTGTCTGCGATGACTTGACTGTCGGAAACAGAAAGTCCGCGCAGAAGGTCTTTCTGCGGTGTATCGCGCTCAATCTGCGGATACAATTGATGGAGATAACGTGCTTCAAAAGCGCCCCTTGGCTTCTGCCAATCAAGAGGGGCTTTTTTGCTGCCATCCTGCTGAATCATGGAAAAAAGCAGGGCTGTGCGCAGCGCGCCTTTGATACTGCTGCCGGGAACGTAAACCTGATTTGCCGTGTTGCGGATAAACGGACGAATTTCCTTGCACGAGTGGTTTTCATCAAGTGCATCGGCACTGCGGAAGGTGCAGCGCACAAGCGCATGCTGCTCAGCGGGAGAAAGTGCAATGTTCTTGAAGAAGCGTCCTAAATCTGTGTCCGCACCAAGGCAATAGGCTTCAAAACGCTCCAGCTGATTTCGACGGAGAAGGATGGCAAACAGCCGTTCTTCATCAATATAGGAGATAGTATTGCCGTTCAGCATGTAAAATTTTTTCGGGATGACTTTGCCGTCCCCAACGTGGAGCAGCCCTTGCGTTGTCAGCGTCAAGTCAAAGCATTGGAGCGTTCCTGATTCAATCATGCCTTCACCCCCAGAAACATCGGCTTGGAATAGCGGTAAACGGGGTGATTGCCCGATTCGGCAACGGTGTACAAATCCCCGTGATAACGCTGCGTACAAGTTGCGCCGGCGGCAAGGTAATACTGCGTTTGCTTTTTGAATGGCTCTGCATTAAATGTGTTTGATTGGATGAAACCACTCCGGCGAATCAGCCGATACTGCGCGTGCTGCATGGTTTGTTCCAGCTCATCATCGCGCGGCGAACTGGTTGTCAGCAGCAATTGATAGGGCGCAGATGCGTCCGCCAGTGCATGTTGGAGGAATACCAGCTGGGAATCATCAGAATCGTCCAAACGAATCTGCTCTTCGACGGTAAAACGCCCGTAGCCGACGCTGGTTTTTCCGCCAATGCCGGACAAACCAAGCACCGTAAACAATTCGGCGCAATAATCCAGCTGACGCTGCTCATTGCAGCCAATCAGCACATACAAACCGCAATCGGGAAAGAAGCGATATGCGCCCACCTGATAGGGAACGGCATCCGTTTCGTCGGACACGGCGGCCTGCGTTCTGCCTGCAAGCGTTCCGAAAGCATCCGGCTGCGGCTGATAAGAGGCTTCTCCGGCAATAGAACGCCAGAAATCAGAAAAGCTGCGAACGGGAATCCATGCAAGTTTTTTCATTGCTTTGCGGCTGCCCTGCGGCATGTCCTGTTTCTGCAGGAGACAAGAAAAAGTCCTGCAAGGCTTGGGCAGGTAGTAATCAACACCGTGCGCGGTACGATGCCACGGCATACTGTCACTGAGCAGCAATGAACCATCCGCAGCCTGCTGAAGGAGCGAATGGAGTCCATCAATGCCGTGGAGAGACAATGCAGTGTGGCAAAGTGCGGAAAAGAGCGTATCGGCATAGAAATGATCTTCTGATGTGAATAAGGAAAGCGCGGAATCGGAAGTGCCGAAGTGAGCAAGGCCATCAAATCGCAGACGAATTAGGGAATAATTCATAGTTCTCGGCCTCCTTGAAAATGTCCATCAACGTTTGGTCGGAGGTTTCATCCTGAAAATGCTGGAAAGAAAAATCGGAAAAGCCGACCCGCCCGCTGCCGCGCGAACCATGACCGCCCAGATAGTCCATCTGAAGCAGCTTCATGCCAAGCGCCAGCAGCTGCAAATCGGGGGTCAGCTCACTGGAATTTTCAATATCGTACACAATGGTGCAGCCAAACTGAACGCCTGCTGTAACGCGTTCAATTTGCCGCGGATTAGCTTGGCTGGTTTGACGGTTAATGGTGTTTTCCGCCTTTACTTCCGTCAAACCAATGCTTGCAAAATCGCTGGCATTGGATACAAAGCAGTCAGCGAACTGAAGCCGGGAACGTTTGACAGGCGCAGCGGAACCGAAAAGCCGCAGAATGGCGGAGTCGTCATCCTTGTGGTCGGGCATATGCTCAATATCCTTGCATTTGCTGCGAACAAGCAGCGTGCGGATTTTTCCCTTCAAACTGCTGCCGGGAATAATGGGCCGATTGGTGTAAGGGTCGCGAACAACCGGGCTGTCCACTGCGCCAATGGCAGAAAAGGCAGAGGAATCCCCAATATGCAATCCTGTTTTGACGGTCAAAACGCAGTGGATGATAATTTTTCCGTACATTGTTATGCTTCCCTCCCGCCGAAATATTTATGATAAGCAACCAAGGCTTCCATGTACTGCGCAAAACGAATCATCTGCTCGCGGCTGCTGCCGATGCCTTTGATATACGAAAGCAAATTCGCGCTGGTGACAAAATCCTTAATCTTGGAATCCTTGCCGGCATCGTAGACAATGCGCACGCGCAAATTCAGCAGTTTTGTGCAGCTTTCCGGCTTCAGGCCGATTTCGCTGCTGCGGCTTTCTACATTATAGATATCGTTGGCAATGCTGAACCAGTTGCGCAGCTTGGATGTTGTGATGCTTTTTGAATTTGCGCTCATCAGCGTTTCTGCAAGATCAACATAGTTTGCCGGGATTGCCTTGGGTTCAACCGGAGCGGCAGGCGCAGGTGTGAAGCCGCCTCTGGATGGCTGCCGCTGATTGTTATAGCTATTGTAGTTATTGTTGTAAGCCATTTGAATCTTCCACCTTTCTGTTCAAGTAGACATATAGGTAGATGGCAGTGATGAGCTGGTCGCGCTCTTGCGGAATGGTTGCCCAGCGGTACACCGCCTTGGAGAATGCGTCGTACTGTGCGCTTTTTTCCTTATCAAAGCTGCTTGGCTTCAGGCGTGCCAGCAGATAGGCTAACCGTGCCAGATTCAGCTTGTCTGTGGATGCGAGACGAAGCAGCTGCGTGATGTTGTACAGGAAAGCCATCCTGCGCTCATCCTGCCCATCGAAAAAGGTTTTCAGCGCCTGATATTTTTCGCCCAGGACGGCGCTGGTAAAGACAGGCCACGAATAGGTGTGATGTTCCTGCGGATCAAACAAGGCAATCGCATTTTTGCCGGGCTCGTTTTTGGCGTGCTGCTCCAAGGCGGCCGTTTCTTCGGCAGCCATGCGGATGGGATATTTCGCATCGTACATCCCAATGCCTGCGCTGATGGTCAATGCGCCGGATGTATAAGCATGGAAAGCATCCGCAATCCGCGTTGCCGCGGTGATGACGTCATTCCACGCGCCCAGCAGAAACACATCGTCGCCGCCGGAATAAATGACGGCAATTTGCAGCGGCTTTTGTTCATTCTGCGTTAGCAAAAGGTTCATATAGCGCTTGAAGAAGAGCGACATTTGCCGAGAAAACGCGGTCGTTCGGGAGAGTGTGACGAAATGATACCGTTCCTTCGGCAGCGGCTTGTCCTTCTGCTCAAAGCCGGAAACGAACGCTTCGCCCAGATTGTCCACATCCATGCGGCAGATGGCAAGGCGGCGAATCCCCTCGGACTGCGCCGCCAACGATGTGTTCAGATTGCTGGCATAATAATCGCACAAATCGAGCCGTGTGCAGATCTGCGCGCCGAGAATGGTGCGATTTTTGCCGTACAAGCGAATCATCTGCCGGTCTTGCGCAATTTGCTTGGCGGCTTCGTCCTCCGTCAGCAAAAGCAGGGAAACATCCTGACCATTGCGGTCAGGCAGGGTCAAGTCGTATGCGGATGAATCGCGGGTGATGCAGAAAGCGGTATACTGCGGATTCTGCAATTTCCGCGAAATGTTCTCGAATGCACGGCACCACGGGCAGCGATTCTCCTGCAAATTGTCCACGCGCCCGCAGACGGTGCATTCGCGCCCGGAAAGCGCATCGGCAAACTGATTCAAGCACTTGATTTGCGCAACGGAATAACGCTGCAGCTTATGCTGACTGAGGACAGCGGAAGCCTTGGCGAAAATCTCCTTGTAGGGGGATTCTTCCGCGGGGCGATTGCACAGCGCATCAGCACTGCACGGACACCATCCGTTGGCAAGGAAAAGCTGGATGCCAAACTGCGCAATCAGCCAGTCATTTGTCTTTCGGTTGACTTCACGCACTGTGGCTCTGACGGCATCCGTGTTGGGCAGCAGCAGATAGCAATGCCCGCCGCCGCTGTAAAGCAGATTCGCACGGCTGAGACCACACGCATCCAGCACAAGGTCGATCTAATTCTCCATGAACAGCTCCAGAAAGAAGGAACGGCTGCGGAGTGCGCGCTGTGCGCCGCGGGTGGCGACGGTGTAAATGAATTTTTGAATGCCGGAAATATCAGCGGTATACAAAAGAAAAGCATTGGTTTTGTGGAAATCAGAGATGGGAGACTGCAAATAGTCCCGCCAATTGTCAATCCCCTGTGCCAGCAGATATTCGCTGATGCAGGCGCTGACGGCAGCGGTAACTTTCAGATGGTCATACAGCGAAACATCCTCACTTTGCGCGCGATAGGTGCTGGCAGGCACGGTGGACGTGCATTCTTCCAGCAAGGCAAGCAGCGCATTCAGCCATTCCGCGCCATAGCCGATGTGCAATAAACCCTGCTCAAAATGGCGGAAGAGCTGCTCGTAGTCAGCCTTTGCGACGGATGCGGCGGAAACGGGAAACGGAACGCTGCCGCTTGGCTGAATAGGAGCGACAAACTGGTTGGGATGTTCGCCATTGAGATGCGAGAAAATGGACAGCAGCGGCTGTGAAGCGTCATAATCCTGATTGCCCGATTCGATGCCGCGGCGGTCGATGGAGGCAGCAATCGAGTCGGCTGCACAGGTGATATAGGCGGGATGATTTGCCGGCAAAGACGCCGCACGCAGTTCCTTTTCGTGATGATACTGCACACAGGCGAGGAAATTCTGCGCTTTGGGACCAGCAAAATGTGCTTTCAAGTATTCCGCGCCCGCGAGCGCGTGCGTGCGTTTCCCCAGTCCAGCGCGCCAGACAATTTTGCCGATGTCATGCAGCAGACCGGCGAAGGTTGCCTGTAAAGTTAATTCGTTCAAAAAACCACCTCCGTTAACAAGAAGGAAAAGTTCACCATGAAGTATAGCAGAGAATGTGCGAATTGTCAATAAAATGACGGAAATTTGCCGGAGAAAACATATGGACGGAGTCTCCTCGCGGGGATAAGCTGCATCCAATTTTTACGGTCAACAGGCGTACGAGTACGAGTAACCGTCCCCTCGCGGGGATAAGCTGCATCGGGGAGTGACAGGTCGAAAAGACGGCGCAAGCGCGTAACCGTCCCCTCGCGGGGATAAGCTGTATCCGCAGAACATCTGCAAGCAGAATTTCGGCGAATAGTAACCGTCCCCTCGCGGGGATGAGCTGCATCTTCTCCATATAGGCGATTCTCGAAAGGTGAAAAATTGTAACCGTCCCCTCGCGGGGCTAAGCTGCATCGGTCTCCTGCTTGCTTCTTCGAACACGTCCCGGCGTAACCGTCCCCTCGCGGGGCTAAGCTGCATCGTCTGGAGAAGATGACAAAAATCCGTCGTTCCCCGTAACCGTCCCCTCGCGGGGCTAAGCTGCATCAGATGGACTTCGACGGAGACCATTTGATGGTTGTCTGGTAACCGTCCCCTCGCGGGGCTAAGCTGCATCCGTAAACGGCAAGTATGCCTACGTGTGCCCGGATTTGAGTAACCGTCCCCTCGCGGGGCTAAGCTGCATCAGCAAAACCCCACAAAAGAAGCTGTGCTGATAATGGAAGAATAGCACAAACAGCAGAAAAAGTCAAGCGAAAGTTCGACAAAACAACACCCAAAACTGGTCAAAACAATCTCCAAAGCGGTGCGCACCTCTGAAAAAGCTGCCGATTTAGCGCACAAAAATTAGAGGTTCGCAGCGCCCAGCTGCAAATGCGCCTTGATGTAGTCGTTGCAGCGGTCGTAAATCCTGAAAAGCGACTTGTCGCACACATCCGGGTATGCCTGTGCCAGCAGTTCGCCTAATTTCTGCACAATTTCAGCAGAACCATAGTGCTTGATGCCGAAGAAGCAATCGTGCTTGATGTCCTCTTCCAGCACGGCATGAAGCTGATGCGCGGCTGTGTTGCGCTGCGCTGTGTTGAGCGCATTGCAGGCACGAAGGAAATTCTGATGCGCGTCGGAGAGTGTATCTGTGACAAGCAGCATAGAAATGCCAAGAAAGATGCTAAAATTTTTGTAATCAAGCAGCGTTCTCTGCGCTTCGGCTTGAAGCCTTTTCATCAGTTCCGGTTGCTTGCTGTTCAGCACATCCGTCGCGACATCAATTCGACCGTTGCTCTTTTTCAGATAGCCAGCAAATTCCGTCTGCATCAGCAGGGTATATAGCAGCTCCGTCAAAAACGGATTCAGCCGCAGCACAAATTCCGAATACCGCCCCAGTTTTTGCAGATTGCGCAGCAGCAGATAATACTCGCTTAAATCGCGGTAATGCGAATCACTTTTCATCGCTGGATACAGCGGAAAGCCCAAATTCGGCAGCTCCTTTGACAGCTTGTAGGCTTCCTCGCTTTGCAAGTTGTTTCTTGCGCTCAAATGCTGGAGCAGCGTTCGCAGCTGTTTGGGTAAATTCTGCGACATATCCAGCATGGCGTCATAGTCCTGCCGCTCCAGCAGCTTCAGCAGCTGATGGCGATGGCGCTGATGCTTGATGGCAAACATTTCCGGCTCAGACGTTCTGTTGCGCCGTTCGCCTTCCGGCAGGCAATCCGGCTCATCATCAAAGTTTGTTTCCAACTCATAGTCGACGTTATACATTCTATCGTCCGTGCGCGGCGGGTCTTTTTCGCCTTTCTTTTTCTGCGGGCCATCAACCTGAACCCCTAACACATGGTAAGGGGAATCAACCGAAAGAAACTGCATCAGCGTTTTCATTTGGGGCGTGCCAGAACTCAGGTTCAGCAGAATGCGGCAATTCGGATTCTCTACGGCAGCAGAGGTGAAATATTCCAGCAGCGGCTCTTCGACGAGGTCAATCTTTGAAACGTCATCCAAACCGCTGTTGTGGATGATAAGTTCAGGCTGATAAACCACACCATGCGCCGCACAGTATTCCTGCATGTGCTGGAAAGTCTTTTCAAAGCGGTGATCTTGTGCTTCCAAGTCGGCAATTTGCTGGCTGAGGAAGAGATATACTCGCTTCGGGTGATAATAGCGCATGATATGCAGAATGCCGCCGTCGCGATTGCCGCGAACAGGGTCGCTCGTTCCTGCACAGGTAAACAGAATGTAATCCATTTTGATACCTCCTAACGGTGGTGGGGAGTGTGGCATAACCGTCCCTTTGCGGAGATGCAAGTCGTCGGCAAGGGGCTGCAGAAAAAGCAAACGCTACAATAGAAAGATAACATAGGCAGCAAGAAAAGTCAAGCATTTAGGAACCATGTGATACCAGGTGTTTTCACTGCCGATTCAGGTATATGATATTCAAACGGCTTCTCGAACTTTTCGGCGTTTGCTTTTCTCCGCACCATTTGGGACATTCCTTTGTTTTTCTCTTGTTCTTATTTTCCCTCTGTGCACTCCACTTTGCACATTTCATGTTTTTTCGTTCATCGCCCCTTTACTTTTTCTTAAAATGATGATACTGAGGGCGTTAAGGGGATTGAATTCCATCCTGTCGCGCTGAACCGCGTGTATAAGAGTGCCGTCATCAAGTAATCAGTCGTGTGCGCTTTTAGAAGAGGCTGAGCCAATCTAAAATCGTATCGAAATCTTCAGGCAGAGCGGTTCTCTTCAGGCAGACCGCTCTGCCTCTTGCATCTGGAAACAAACGAATGAAACAGTTAGAAACCTGCCCGCCGGTGCAGGCAGCGGAATACGTCCCGGTCGCCGGGGACTTTGCGCAGTTGGAGCAGTCAGACATTGCGACCGACACCAACTATGCTTCCCAAAGCTACTGGAAGGGTGTCGCAACGCACTTTGTCCGCAACAAGCGCGCCATGATTGGGCTGATTCTGGTACTGCTGATGATTTTTCTGGCGTTCGTCGCGCCGCTTTTCAGCGGATATGCGTATGACGAAATCGTCACGGCGCTCAATGCCAATGGACGCAAGAAGGCCGCCGTCGGCATCAGCCCGCGTGTACCTGCCATCCACGAGATGGTGACGGGCGAACCTTACGACGACATTTATGCCGATAAAACATTTCTCTTCGGCACGGACGACCTCGGCCGCGACCTCTGGACACGGACGTGGTACGGCGCGCGCGTATCACTGATGATTGCCTTCGTCACCATCATCATTGATATGCTCATTGGCATGAGCTACGGGCTGTTATCCGGTTACTTCGGCGGACGTGTGGACAGCATCATGCAGCGCTTCGTCGAAATCGCCAACAGCATCCCACGGCTTGTGATTGTGTCCATGCTGGCGATTTTTATGCCCAAAGGCATCGGTCTGGTGATTGTAACGCTGCTGCTGACCGAGTGGATTGGCATGAGCAAAATCGCCCGCGCAGAAATGCTGAAGATGAAGGAGCAGGAGTATGTTCTCGCCAGCCGCACACTGGGTGCAGGCAACGGACACATTATCTTCAAGGAGATTCTGCCCAACACCATCGGCCCGATTATCACGCAGGTGATGTTCTCCATCCCGACTGCCATCTTTACCGAGGCGTTTCTGAGCTTCGTGGGCGTCGGCATTGTGCTGGCGCTGCTGATGCTGGGCTTCAACTTCATCGGCGACGGACTGCGCGAGGCGCTCGCGCCCAAGCTGGAAGACATGTGAAAGGAGAGGATTCAAGATGTCAGCAAAGACCATTCTGCAAATCAAGAATCTGGATATTTCCTTCCGCACGAACGCCGGCGTGGTACATGCCATCCGCGGCATCAATCTGGATTTGCAAAAGGGCGAAACCGTCGCCATCGTGGGCGAATCCGGTTCGGGAAAATCCGTAACGATGAAAGCCGCCGTCGGCTTGCTGGACAGCAACGCCACCATCAACAGCGGCGAAATCCTGTATACATACGATGACGGGCACGGACAGGACAAAACCGTTGATTTGCTGAAATTGAGCAAAAAGCAGCTGCGCACGGAATACAACGGTCAACGCCTCGCGATGGTATTCCAAGACCCTATGACGAGCCTTGACCCCACGATGACCATCGGCAAGCAGATTATGGAGGGCATGCTGCTGCACAAGCACATGCCAAAGGACGAGGCGCGCACGAAAGCCCTGCAGCTGCTGGAACTGGTGGGTATCACCGATGCCGAAAAGCGCTTCCGCAACTATCCGCACCAGCTTTCCGGCGGTATGCGGCAGCGCGTCGTTATCGCCATTGCGCTCTCCGCCGAACCGGACATTCTTATCTGCGACGAACCCACCACCGCACTGGACGTGACAATCCAGAGTAAAATTCTCGACCTCATCAAGCAGATTCAGCAGAAAATGCACCTATCCGTCATTTACATCACGCATGACCTTGGCGTCGTCGCGAAGGTGGCGGATTATGTGAATGTGATGTACGCTGGGAAAATCGTCGAAGTGGGCAATGTAGAGGAAATCTTCTACGAGCCATGCCATCCCTACACATGGGGTCTTTTGTCCGCCATGCCAGATTTGGAGACGGCGGATGACCGCTTGTACTCCATTCCGGGCAGTCCGCCCAACCTCCTGCATGAACCGGTCGGCGATGCCTTTGCCGCGCGCAACCGCTTTGCCATGGTCATCGACAAGAAGGCAGAACCGCCGCTGTTCAAAGTTTCCGAAACCCATTACGCCGCCACATGGCTGCTCCACCCGGACGCACCCGCCTTTGAGATGCCGAAGGAATTGAAGGAGCGCCTTGAACGGGCGAAGAAGGAGGCTGCCAAGTATCTATGAGCGAGCCGCTATTGAAAGTAGAAAATCTTGTTCAGCACTTCCCTGTCTCCCGCACCTACACGGTCAAGGCCGTCAACGGCGTGTCCTTCAACATCTATCCGGGCGAAACCTACGGGCTGGTCGGCGAATCCGGCTCCGGCAAGACGACCATCGGGCGCAGCATCATCCGCCTGTATAACCCGACGGACGGTCGCATCACCTTCAACGGCAAGGTGATTTCCGGCGCGCTTGACCGCAACACGCGCAGTATGCTCCGCTCGGATATGCAGATGATTTTCCAAGACCCGATGGCGAGTCTGAATCCGCGCAAGAAGGTCGGCGACATCATCAGCGAAGGCATGGACATCCACCACCGCTTCGCCAATCGGCAGGAGCGCGAGGAGAAAATCAGCGAAATGCTTAAGAAAGTCGGACTTTCGCCGGAGCACGCTGCCCGCTATCCGCACCAGTTTTCCGGCGGTCAGCGTCAGCGCGTCGGCATTGCCCGCGCCTTGATTATGAACCCCAAGCTGATTATCGCCGACGAGTGCATTTCCGCATTGGAAGTGTCGATTCAGGTGCAGGTGGTGAACCTGATGAAGGACATTCAGGCGGAAACGCAGTGCGCGTACTTGTTTATCGCACATGCATTGAGCATGGTGAAGTACATATCCGACCGCATCGGCGTGCTGCATTTGGGCTACATGGTGGAATCCGGTACGAAGGAGGAGATTTTCTCCCATCCGGTTCATCCGTACACCAAGAGCCTGCTGTCCGCCATTCCCCACCCCAATCCCGTGGTGGAAAAGCACCGCGTTGCGCTGACCTACAACTACGCCACCAGTGGCATTGATTACGCCAAAGGAACGGAGCATTCCGTCGGCGGCACACACACCGTGCTTGCGACGGATGAAGAGTTTGACGCGTGGACGAAATAACGTGCTATCGCCTGAACACGCCATTTTGACTTTACAAAAACAGCAGCAGAGACGCTTGTCGCCCTGCTGCTGTTTTAATTTTGGCATTATTCTACCCCATTCACCACATGCGCCGGTCGTTTTCCCGCCAGTGCATCCGCAATTTGCCGTGCGCACCCCTCCGCCATCCGCAGCCTTGTCTCCTGCGTGTTCGTGCCGATGTGCGGGGTCAGCACAACCTGCGGCAGCGCGATCAGCCGCGGCGGAATATGCGGCTCATCCGGGTACACGTCCAGCCCTGCGCCGCGCAGATGACCCGATTCCAGCGTATCCGCCAGTGCGTCGCAGTCCACAATCGCCCCGCGCGCCGTGTTGATGAGGATGCTCCCCTGCTTCATTCGCGCCAGCGCAGAACAGTCAAGCAGCCGGCGCGTCTCCTGCGTCAGCGGGCAGTGCAGGGACAGCACGTCAGACTGCGCCAGCAGCTCCGGCAGGGTCACGCTTTCCACCTGCGGATGATTCACCCCGTGCCAGCTGTACCCGATGCAGCGCATTCCGAGCGCCGCCGCGATTTCCGCCGTCCGCTTGCCGATGCGCCCACAGCCGAGGAGACCCAGCATCTGCCCGCGCAGACTGCGCCCCATGCTTCTGCCCATGCCGAACAGGTTTTCCGGCGCTTCCTCTCGCGCGCGGAGGCTGTTTTCCCCAATTCTGCGCGAAACTGCAAGCATCAGCCCGATGGCGAGCTCCGCCGTGCTGTCCGTCACGGTGTCGGGCAGGTTCGTGACCGGTATGCCGCATTCCGCCGCTGCGCGCACGTCCACGCCGTCATAGCCCGCGCCATAGCCCGCGATAATGCGCAGCTTTCTCCCCCTGCGGATGATTTCGCCCGGCAGCGCGCCGCACGCAACGACCGCATCCGCCGCCGGAATCAGCGCCGCAAGTTCGTCCGTCGAGAACTGCATGAGCGGCTTCGGAATCACAATTTTCTCTCCCGAAAGCAGCGAAAATCCCTCTGCCGGGATGCCGTGCGTCACCAGAATCGTCGCCATAAGCTGCTCCTTTCAAAAAAAGCGCCCGTCATGTGACGAGCGCCATTGCTTATTCTTCAAATACCGTTTCGGCTTCCGTGAAATCCGGGTCAGCCGCCGGCATGTGGTCGCAGACCATGATGAGCGCGTCTTCGCCATTGTCGGCATAGTAGCGCTTGCGAACGCCAAGCTGCACAAAACCGAGCGACTTATAGAGGTTCTGCGCGATTTCATTGCTGCGGCGAACTTCCAGCGTCGCGTATGCCGCACCGAGGTTAGAGAGGTATTGCAGCAGCCCGTGCGTCAGGCGCTTGCCCGCCCCTTGCCCGCGGTGTTCCTTCAGCACCGCGATGTTGGTGATGTGGCTCTCATCGAGGATGACCCACGCACCCGCATAGCCGATGATTTTCCCGTCCTGCTCCGCCACGAGGTAGCGTGCAACAGGATTCTTCATGTCGCTGACGAACGCGTCGCGGCTCCACGCATCGACAAACGTGCCGATTTCCACGGCATACACGCCGTCCACGTCGTCCATCGTCATCCGGCGAATCGTGATTTCAGGCATGGAGACCCTCCGTCAGCTTCTTGTTGAGCGCGGCGTTTGGGGCGCGAAGGTAGAGCGGCATGAGCGTCAGGTAATCAACCGTTTCCGTCTCCAGCGACGCAAGGTACGCCACTGCTGCCGGGCGAAGGAACGCCTGATGCGGCTGCGCGAACGTGGCAGCATCCCCCAGCAGGGTTTGCAGCTTTTGCCGATGCACGGGCATACCGTCGCCGAGGAATAGGAAGCGGTCGCCGAAGCGGCTGATTTCCGCCACATAGTCCTCAACCTTCATCGGCGTGTCAGCCATCAGCCGATTCGGGCGATTTTCTCCCGCGGAGAACGCTGCGCCGTACACCTGCCCAGCGCGCGCATCCTGAATCGGGCAGACGACACCGCTGAATCCGCTGATGCCCGCCGCCATTGCTTCCAGCGCGTTGACCGCGACGCAGGGCTTCCCCGCGCCGTGCGCCAGCCCCTTCACCGTGCTGACGCCGAGCCGGACGCCCGTGAACGACCCCGGCCCGACCACGACAGCCAAGCGATCCATGTCCTGAATCGTCAGCCCCGTGGACTGAAAGGCGTTGTCAATCATGGGCAGCAGGTTGACCGAATGCGTCTTGTGGTTCATAACAGCGCACTCATGTCGAATGCCGTCCTCAGTCAAAATCGCCACGCCGCACACCGGCCCGGATGTATCCACAGCAAGCAGCTTCATTGTTCTTCCTCCAAGGATATTTCACGGAATCCGCCCATCGGAGTAATGGTCACATCGCGTGTCGTTTCGTCCACCGGGGTCAGGCGGATGGCAAGGTGCGTTTCCGGAATGGCTTCGGGGCACTGGCTGGGCCACTCAACCACCGCCACGCCGTCGCCGCCGAGGAACTCCTCCATGCCCATTTCGTACAGTTCCTCGACGCTGTTCAGCCGATACCAGTCGAAGTGGTACAGGGGAATTCGCCCGTCGTCGTAAACGTTGAGGATGGTGAACGACGGGCTGGTGACGGTTGCCGTCACGCCGAGCCCCTGCGCCAGTCCGCGCGTGAACTCGCTCTTGCCCGCGCCCAAATCGCCCCACAAAAGAAGCACATCCCCCCTCCGAAGCTCTTTCGCCAGCCTTTTCGCCAGTTCGCGTGTTTCATTGGGAGAATGTGTTCTCATAGTTATGTTCCTTCCTATTATAAGGAGGCGCAAGGGGCGTTGCCCCTTGACCCCACCAGAGACGCTGTCTCTGGACTCTGCAAGGGAGTT